>Ga0206130_10001940_pt1 | contig 29623 bp, 31 predicted proteins | sample Helgoland_Spring_9_FD_148637 | JGI IMG/M metagenome (GOLD analysis project Ga0206130, IMG submission 148637) | Pelagic subsurface seawater microbial communities from Kabeltonne, Helgoland, North Sea - Helgoland_Spring_Bloom_20160512_1 | ecosystem: Environmental > Aquatic > Marine > Epipelagic ...
ATGTGGGCAAAGACCATACCGTAATAAGCCCGGCTTAACCGTCTCAAACCATGAGTGATCGTACTGGCATTTCTCAGCTTTTCTTTCACATCGACGAGGGTCGTTAAAATAACCCAGGCTGCAAAGCACACAGCAAGAGCTGCAGCGATACTGTACTCACTATCGTACAGTAAAGGAAAAATAATGCCGACCAAAACACTTGCTACCGCTGCAACCAGAAGCTTTGACCGCAAATCACCGATGCGTGTTTTTTTCCAGTGTGCCGCAGGCCCAATTCCCATAAAAACCATTAGGATGGCCATCAATGGCACGAAAACCGCATTAAAATATGGTGGGCCAACTGAGTATTTACCATACCCTAAACCGTCCATTAACAACGGAAATAAAGTCCCAAATAAAACGGTTAACATCGATACCAGAAAAATAACATTGTTCGCCAGCAACAACATTTCCCTCGATAATAACCGATAGTGGCTTTTACTCGATACCGTTGGCGCCCTCAATGCATACAGAGTTAACGACGAACCTATCACTAAAATCAGAAATCCAAGGATAAAGAGACCTCGCTCAGGGTCGGTAGCAAAAGAATGAACGGAAGTTAGCACGCCAGACCGCACTAAAAAAGTACCCAACAAACTTAGCGAGAAAGCGAAGATAGCTAGCAACACAGTCCAACTCTTAAACACACCGCGCTTCTCAGTTACCGCCAACGAGTGAACCAACGCGGTACCTACCAGCCAGGGCATAAAAGAAGCATTTTCTACCGGGTCCCAAAACCACCACCCCCCCCAGCCCAGCTCGTAATAAGCCCACCAGCTACCCAATGCGATACCTGCGGTCAAGAAGGCCCAGGCTATATTAGTCCATGGCCGGGACCACTTTGCCCAGGCGGCGTCCAGGCGACCGCTACTCAGGGCTGCAATTGCGAAGGCGAAAGCGACCGAAAAGCCAACGTATCCGAAGTAGAGCATTGGCGGGTGAATAATCAACCCGAAATCCTGAAGCAGTGGATTAAGGTCGCTACCTTCCGCCGGAAAGTCAGGCAGGTGTCGATCGAAGGGATTAGAGGTCAGCAGTGAGAACAACAGAAAACCGACCGAGATCATACCCATGACCGAAAGCACTCTCGCCAGCATATCTAGTGGGAGCTGACGACTAAACATAGCAACCGCTAGACTCCACGCGGAAAGAATCAACCCCCATAACAGCAATGAGCCTTCATGATTACCCCAAACCGCGCTCAACTTATAGATCCATGGCAACTGACTATTGGAATGGGCAGCAACAATGACCACCGTGAAATCGTCCTTTAAAAAGACGTAACACAAGACGGCGAAAGCAATCGCAATAAACGTAAATTGACCGACAGCCAGTGATCTGCTGAGTGCCATTAGATAGTTATTACCGCGTATAGCGCCCCAGAGGGGAACAAACGACAGCAGCAGCGCTAGGCTTAAGGCAACAATTAACGCAAAATGTCCGTACTCTGGAATCATCTAAACACTCTCGGCTGACACATTATTCGGCTGTTTTAGTTGCCGCATCGAGTGCAGACTGCACTTCTGGTGGCATGTAGTTTTCGTCATGTTTTGCCAGTACCTCAGTTGCCTGAAAAATACCATTGGAATCAAGCTTTCCCGAAGCCACAACGCCCTGACCCTCATCAAACAGATCCGGCAGAATACCGGTGTAAACCACTGGGACTTTGGCATCATAATCCGTCACCACAAAATCCACACGCAGGCTATTGGGGTCACGCTTTATACTGCCAACCAAAACCATACCACCAGCGCGAATCTGTTTACCGACAGGCGCTTTACCCGCGGCGATCTCCGCCGGAGGATAAAACAGGTTAATATTTTCACGGAGTGCAAAACTAGCCAAGGCAACAGCAATACCAGTACCAAATACTATTAGAAGAACGACAATTAGACGTTGTTTTCTTTGCGGATGCATAGCCACGTTGATAAATACCTTTATTCGCTGTCAATATCAGTTGTTTTTCGATCCACGGTTCGATCACGACGAAGCAACATGGATTGCTCAACAAAAAAGCGACGATCCCTACGCAGAGGAGTGATGACCAAAGCTGAAAGTACTAGAAGAGCTATTCCGTATACTGTCCAGACGTAAACACCATGCCCTCCCATCGTCAAAAAATCTGAAAAACTATCAAACTGCATAAGCGAATCGACTTCCCATAAAAATTTTTAATAGGCCATTTATTTAGCCGCAATAAGTTCTTTTACCCACTTGGTACCCCGCTCGCGTACAAGTATTTCGCTGCGAGTATGCAATAGCAGTAGCAATGCAAATAGACAATACAAACCGGCAATCATGATCAGCAGAGGATATAGCATATCCGGGTGCATCGTTGACTCTTCGGTCAGCTTTAACGTTGCCGGTTGATGTAAGCTATTCCACCACTCTACGGACCAGTGAATAATCGGAATATTCACACTGCCGACTAAACTTAATATCGCACAAGCTTTGCTGGCCGAAATATTGTCTTCAAATGCTTCATACAGCGCGATCACGCCCAAATAAAGAAAAAACAAAATCAATACTGACGTTAACCTTGCGTCCCAAACCCAATAAGTTCCCCATGTTGGCTTGCCCCATAGTGACCCACTGAGCAATGCGATAAAGGTCATGCCGGCGCCAATAGGTGCGCAACACTTCATCACCACCTCTGCCAACTTCATTTTCCAGATCAATGTAATAGCGGCGGCTATCGCCATCACCATGTAGCCAGACATGGCGACAAACACAGAGGGAACATGGATATAGATGATCCGGTAGCTATTACCCTGACGAAAATCCATAGGCGCAATCGCCAATCCCCAGATCGAGCCCACCACAAGTAACGAAACCGTCACAAAGGCGATCCATGGTAACCACTGGCCGCTAATTTGGTAGTACCAGCGGGGCGAGCCCATCTTATGAAAAAAGGTCCACATAGTTGTTTAATCAGCCCAATTGAACAGACGGCCATTATACAAGAAAGCGACTACATCGGTAGCCAATAGCTTGCTTATTAAGTGGTTTGTGCGACGGAAAACGACCACTCATAACAAAATCAGTTTGCTTGAGGTGAATCAATGCCACACAGGGTGAACAGACCTAAAATCATACTCAAAGCCCGCTACCCACTACCAATGATAATGACATTGTGCCGGAGGACAAAATGAAGCCAGAGTCGAGCCAAATGAACCAGGACAATAGGACCGTGAAGCAAGTTGGACTGGTCATCGCAATACTAACTGGAATAGCATGCGTGCTGATGATCGCCGTAGCTATTATCACCTAAAGTCTATAGACCGCGTTCAGCTCACGAGCAAAGACGACGACTAATTATCAACGCTTATTCGGACACCGGCTGCTATTGCCAGTGGCGCCAGTGTTGCGGCAAGCGCCAGCAGTGCTCCCAGCACAGCCAAGGGTCCTAAATAGTTAAACCCATCAACTGCCGCCTGGACTGTTCCCACACCAAAAATTAAAACCGGCACATAAAGGGGTAAAATGATCAGCGATAAAAGTAACCCGCCTTTGCGCAACCCGACAGTTAATCCCGCACCTATAGCACCAATAAAACTCAAACTCGCCGTGCCAACAGCCATCGCCAGCATCATTGCAACCGTTCCGGATGCCGGTAGCTGTAACAGCAAGGCCAGTAACGGCGACAAAATTGTCAAGGGGAATCCAGTTAATAGCCAATGTGCCAGCGTTTTTGCCAACACTTGTAGGTAAAGTGACGATGGACTTAACAACATTAATTCCAAACTACCGTCGTCGAAATCACTGCGAAACAAAGTATCACTCGAGAGCAAGCATGCCAGTAATGCAACAACCCACATTATCCCCGGAGCTAAGATTGCCAGCTGCTTAGGGTCGGGCCCCACCCCCATCGGAAACAACGAACAAACAATAAGAAAAAAGGCCAACGGGTTAAAGAAGTCACTTCGACGCCGGAACGCCAACAGTAAATCACGACGAAGGGTCGCGACAAAACCGATCCCCACGGGTTGATAGGCTGCCATTACGTACCTCCAAGCAGGACACGCTGGATCGCATGATCAATATTTAACTCATGGTGTGTGGTGAGCACTACAGCACCCCCTGACTTGGCATAATCTGCAATCCAATATTCCAATTCTCCAACCCCATGCTTGTCAATAGCCGTAAAAGGTTCGTCCAAAATCCACAGCGCCGACTGACCGAGAAACAATCTGGCTAACGCGACCCGCCGCTGCTGGCCTGCTGATAACGTAAAGCAGGCAGCATCTTCGTAACCATACAGCCCTACTTTGTCCAGAGCCGTCATAACCAACGCTTGCGCGGTGTCATCAACCAAACCCCGCAATGCCGCATGCCACATTAAGTTTTCACGAGGAGTCAGCACAGCCTTTACCCCAGAACTATGTCCAAGATACGTCAATTCAGCCAAATACTCCGCTCTCACCCTAGACATTGCCTTACCTCTCCAGTGCAAGTTGCCACTGTAACGCGAAGAAAGGCCGCTCAAAATTCGTAACAAACTAGTCTTGCCGCTGCCGTTAGGCCCTTCAATTTGGTGAATTTGACCTTCCTCAACAGTCAAGTTGAGCTGGTCAACTAGGCGGCGGCCATCCCTTTCGCAGCACAAATCAACGGTTTGAAGTAACAAAGTCACGGAGTTATTTAGCCTTCTCTGGTCTAATTATTGATCTAGCGGCAAAGTTATTGAAATAGCGGCAAAGTTATTGGGACTCCAGCCGCTACCCTAAACATGCCACTATTCTTTCTCTTAGCTGACACTATTGGAGTCATTAACAGCTTTTGTTGTAATGGTTGTTTCCGCTTGCGCCAATCGGTCGCTATTATATACCTAATTATGCGCCGCACCCTATGACAGTGTCATCGGGTTATTTTATCCAGCAAATGATCCCCGCCATTCTCTTAAAGGCGGAAATTTTGCATCAAGAGATGACGTCTTCAGCAATGAAAGCAAATACTGATTCATTGATCAACCAGCAACTGCCGCTTAAATCACCTAGCGGCAATCTGCTGAATACAGCGGCAAAATCCGGACTGTTGGTGGGGACATCAACACCACGATACCGTCCCGATCGCCCAAGTGTCCGCCAGCTGAATAACATGCCGCCCTATAAAACCCAAGGCTAACTGTGTCCGGTAAAAACCGCTCACCCACTGAACAAGCACTCCGTCACATTGTTTCCGTCTTTACAGCAATTCGCCGCACTTAAACAAGTCATTAGCAATAGCAGTATTTTTCCGGAAGCAAAACTATCTCTTAACAACCCTAACAATAACAACATCGCAACCGGCAGCAACCAGCGCTCAACCAATAGCGCCCTGAGTCTTGACCTCAAAGGACTCATCCATCGAGCCATTCTGCTAACAAATAATACGGCGGGCTTACAAAACGGCGTACAGGCAGCGGTTCTGGCAGAAAAATTTATGGCTAAACCTTGCGTTCCCGGTGCGCCTTTGCCCGCGTTAGCTGCCGAAAACTTCACCGAGAGCCTGAAGCCATTGGCCCTCTTTCAAGGATACCCTTCTGATCTAGCCGCGAGCAGCTCGGCGACCACCTCCAGCACCGGTTCTAGCAATGGCAAAAATATCGATGTTTTACCGCGCCAGCACAGCGGTCAGCGGCGCAATTACCTAGCAAATCATCGCGATTGCAAAGCAACATGGAATACCTCTGCTTGAGAACGAAGTTTTATTGGACCTGCTGGTCAATATCGATGCAGGAGGGGGATTCCCGAATCCTGTATTTGTGTATCGCTGAATTAATAGCTTTTGCTCACAAGATACATGGGGGATTTCCGGAGGGGAAGGAGCCATCCAAAGGCCTGGCACAGAGTGATATGCTTGCCCCCCGACTAACACCGGATTGATAATAAAGCTGATCTCACTGAAGATCAGTTACTTAACCGACACTTGTCGAGCAGACGCTTGCAGCAATGATAGCAGGCTTGCCTCGGCTTCAGGCAGGCCGCACTGATCCATCAACTGCTGAATGTCCGCCCCCTGCTCAGCGAGCGTTGTAGCCTGATGGTAAGGCTGAATATCGACACGGCTGTCATCCATTTTTTGCTGTTGATTCTCTATCGACAGCTTGAGCTTTTTTTCTAACGCAATTAGCCGCTGACCTACCCCTATCGCTGCGCCATTGACTGCAGAGATTTCAGCTTCTAATGCCGCTATGCGACTGGCCACTATCTGACCTGATTTGCGCAGACGCCCAAACATCCAGATAATGCCAAGTAATGCCAACGCCCCAACACACAGGGCTAACATGGTTGTTAAACCAATTATATTCATAAGGACTTTCTCGTTTCTAACCACTCTTGTTCGTTGAGCAATTTGTCAAACTTAGCCAAAATCAGTAATTCTTTATTTTTCCGACATACATCATGGGTGAATCGAGAGCTATCATCGCCCTCAGCATTAGGCGCGGATTCTGTTTTTATATGACCTAAGTGAACCACCTCAGCAACGGTATCGACCAAGATACCTGACACATCATTATCCGCTTCGATAATAATAAGTTGAGCCTGGCCAGAAATTTCAACAGCAGGCAAGCCGAAACGTTGCTTGGTATCTATGACAGTGACGACTTTACCCCTGAGATTAATAATCCCCAGCACGCAGGAAGGCGCTCCGGGCACTGGCGCTGAGTCGTTACAACGTAAAACCTCTTGTACCTTTATTACACCAACCCCGCAAATTTCTTTCCCCAATCGAAAACTCACCCAACGTATCATGGCTTATTACTGTCATCACTGGGATACTAAAACATGAACCTTGTCTCCGGGAGCCAAATGCTTGTGTGGTCGCGTCAAAATACGATCATCGTTAGCCCATCAGGGTAGATTAAGCACTTTTTGTGCCACTACCAGCAGGGAATTCAGAAGATTTATTTTACCGGGACTGCTGAAACATCGCACTTATGAGGCTAACCTCGACGATCGCTCACCGTAGCCTCTAACCAAGAGGCCGCTGTGTGCTCATTGCGCCAGGTCACTACTGCAATATCTTGGACATGAGCACCAACAATACTATTGACGGCCAAGCGCCAACCCGCACATTAATGACGACGACATAAATAAATCAGTCTTTCATAGCAACGTCATACTGCTCTGAAATGACCGCACTCGCCGTATCAATTACCGAAATAGGACTGTTTGTTATCGACAATAGCCCACCGATTATGACCCTTTATCGTCGACAAATAGCGACTCAATCGCCACCGGGTAAATGCCTTCCAATTCAACCGACGGTAATGCCACAGTCAAACCAGGGAGTTTCAGATCCTCAGCGGAGAATAAATTGAAACTACTACTTTTTACTACATCCGGGGCGTAAATGACGTAGCAGGTCATCGAACCATATGGATCAAGATCGAGCGGCAAAACACGTTCGCCTCGCACCGCTAAGAAGCCGCCCAAAATCACCGCTGTGGTCGTTTTTCCAACACCACCTCTTTGATTCGCTCCGGCGCCCCCACATTTTTCATCTTCACTTAACGCTAACAGAACATATGTCTTGATGATATTTTACACTAGTATTCGTCTATTGACTGGCTACCGGTCCACTACTCTTTACCTTCTTCGCGAGGAGTATCATTAGTAAACAAGAGTCCGCCACCTTCAAGCTGGATCGTTCTAACGCCATTACCGATCGACTGGTCGCCGTTGATTGCCTCGACGTCAATCACCGGGCTTTCTTCAGACTCACTGTTCACGCCGGGGATTATAATGTCAATCCCTGTTCTCGTTACCTGCAAAGACCCAACTTGCTGCACCTGCAGCTCCTCAGTAGAGGTTATTTCACGAAGATTCGGACGTAATTTCCCAGTCTTGGAAATCATTAACACGACACGCCGATTTTCCGCTCGACCCGCCTCTGAGTTGTTATCTGTAACCGGCTGATGTTCGCCATAACCGATAGCTGCCAAGCGATCTGCAGAAAGGCCCTCTTCAACGAAAAACTTGACAACAGCAGAGGCTCGTCCTGCCGACAACTCCCAATTAGACGGATAACGCACGCTATTGATCGGCTCATTGTCTGTAAATCCTTCAACTCGGATCGAATTCGTTTGGCCTTTGAGAATTAAGGCGATACTCTCCAGCACGCCGGTTGCCGACACACTTAACGTTGAATCCCCGCTGCCGAACAACAATGACGATTTGAGTTCGACTTCGAGCCACCTCTCATTACCACGCACTGTCACTAAATTACTTTTCAGCAGCTCAGCAAGCTCTTCAACAATTTTTTGATTTATCTGTTGAAACTCTGCTGATAACCCCCTCCGCCCTGACAAATCGTTTGTGTTAGGATCAAGCTTATTGCCGTCATTTTCCCGCGCTTTTATTGCTTCCAACTCAATAAAGCCTTGTGAATTAGATTTCACGACGCCTTTAATTTGAAAGGGATCCAACGTCCGTTCTGATGCTCCAGAGTCCTGTCGCGCGAACACATCTGACAGAGTCTGAGACAATACTTTGTATTTGCCCTCATTGACCTGTGAAATGGAATACATGACAACAAAAAATGCAAACAATAGCGTTATAAAATCAGCATATGAGACCAACCAACGGTCATGACTGACAGAATCTTCAACAATGCGGCGACGGGCCACGGACGTCTCCTTGCTGCGTTAGCGATGTAAAAAGCCGTTTAGTTTTAGCTCAATAGCTTTGGGGTTTTCTCCCTCCGAAATGGAAATAATACCCTCTATGATTAAATCTCTGAATTCTGCCTCTACCCGAGCAATACTTCGCAACTTACTGGCAATCGGCAACAGCAACAAATTAGCAAGCCCAACGCCGTAAATTGTGGCAACAAAAGCAATGGCTATCCCAGCACCCAGTTTACTCGGGTCTGACAAATTACTCATCACCTGAATCAACCCCATCACAGCACCAATAATACCGATCGTCGGGGCATAGCCTCCCATACTTTCGTAAAACTTGGCCGCGTCAACATCTCTTTGTTCTAGCATAACCGACTCAACTTCCATCACCGCCCGAATGTTTTGGGGCTCGCAACCATCAACCAATAATTGCAGACCTTTGCGAGCAAAAAAATCTGGCTCTACCTCGGCAATCGCCTCTAACCCCAGTAAACCTTCTTTACGGGCAGCAATCGCCCAACGCACTATCTTGCCGACACCCTTGTCAAAGGCATAAGTCGGCGAGGCAAAAACCCAAATTAACCGACGTGACGCAAATTTCATCCCTGACCATGGTGTCTGCAGCATTGCCGCGCCCAAAGTACCACCAAGAACAATAACCGCCGCCGGCAGATTGGCTAATGCCGAGAGACTCCCACCTTCTAGATAGTTACCACCTATTATTGCGGCAAAACCCAGAATCACACCAAATATACTTAAGAAATCCATCGTAAAAACCTTACTTTAACTCGCATAATAGTTGACCAACACGATCCAAAGACAATACTTCCTCGACCAAGTTAGCATTGGTAACTGCCATAGTCATGCCGTATATCACCCTGGTATCGTCACAGAGGTCCTTTGGGTTTTAAACTTTTTCCGACTTCGCTCCGATCAGCATCTACGCCCGTTAACACTACCGCCAGTAATTCATTCTAAAAAATATTAACTGCGGAGCTGAGGTGATATCCACACTAGGTTTATAATTCATGCGCTCGCCACCCAGCAGTATTTTCACTTTGCCATCTTTACCAATCATCAACTGCCTAACGCCACTCGTGTCAGGCCCTTCTGCAGAGTATCACCGTTTCTGCCTCTCTGACTTCGATGTCACGCAACATATTCATGCGCACTGCAAAAGCGGGGGATATGCCGCCGGCTTATGTTGAACAAGTACAAGCTGTAACAGAAAACTGGCAGGACACTGACTTAATACGTGCTGTTACGAAACTCGCCCGCCCGTTGAGGCCGCTATCACCACAACCGCGAATTCGTTTATATTACCGCTATCTAATCAACCACCTTTTATCATGCCCGCCGACTCAGCGGGCTTAAAAATCACCCAAACCGCTAGCTTTGGTGCTTGCGCTCCGTTCGCAAACGCTGAAGGGGGTTAGCCTTAAAGCTATTCCCGCGCCAACCACCGTCCATATTCTCACAATCAGCTTTGCACTAAGCTTCGCGTATTCCGTTCTGATTTCATCAAGGCTTTTAGGCAAATAATAAACCGCTTCGGCCTCCAGCGGCCCGAGCATAATCCTAGAATTTTTATAGCTTAACGGCGAAAACATCAGTATTACCTTAGAGCACTACCCATAATTCGCTTTATCGCCGTTATGTCTTTTTACTGGCATTTCGTTATCCATGGTACTGCTAATTTCTCAGTCTCTATTTACGCTAGCTTTTTGCTATTTTTTATATTCATAATCAAATAGCTAAAATGTATGACTAATCTTGATAACCGCCGCTAAACTCTCGGGCTAGATGAGTTACACGGGAGACAGACACACTACATTTAAGTCAATATTTTCCCACTGCCAATCCGACATACGGCCGATCAACCGCGTAGCGGCCTGACTATAGTTCTAACTTACTCGTGATTCACCAAATCCTACGATCAAGCCAATTTCCTTCAGGCTTAGCTCCTCGTCAAAATACAGTACCAATACTAATCGCTCACGCCCTGGCAAAGTTCCAACGCCGTCAGCTAGATCCTGCCGCAAGGCGTTCGCCTGAATGCCGGCAAAAGGGGCTAGCGGTTGAGCTGGATAATTGTTCTTCCGGTTTAACATCTCCACTGGTAATCTCATCAAAACTGAATAGTTTGCTCGATGCCGAATCTTGCAATATCCGATAGTAATCACCCAAAGAAACATCCAGTACCGTTTCACCCTCTTGATCGGTAGCATCTCGTCCCAATCGTGATTCAACGTTTTTCAACGCCTAGGAAACACGCCGCGAATTAGGGTGCATGACCTTAGCGCCCAGACGTTACAACGCATAATCAGTCATTGCCCCCGAGTACGAATGCCTGCATAGGTAACGTTCGACCATTTTGTCCATAGTATTATTAACGTTGCTATACATGCGTATCCATTAAAAAATTAATATTACTATTAGCCAGAGACGCCTTGAATCAGTCTCTCCACGAAGAACTCCAAATGTCCTCGCGGCGAGGAGGGTAGCGGCCAACGATCGACTTTTTCGGCAATATTTTTGATAGCGATAGCGGACTTACAGCTGGGGAATAGCTCCACTACCGCCTTCTGTCTTTGCACGGCCTTGCGTACTGACTCATCAAAGGGAACACTGCCAACGTATTGCAGGGTTACGTCGAGAAAACGATCGGTGACCAGATTAAGTTTGTTGAATAAGTTTTTACCTTCTTGTGCTGATCGAGTCATATTTGCAACCACTCGAAACCGATCAACATCGAATTCCTTACTGAGTAATTTAATTAGTGCATAAGCGTCAGTAATTGAGGAAGGCTCATCACAAACAACAACTAACACTTCCTGTGAAGCGCGAACGAAACTGACAACTGAATCTGAAATTCCCGCCGCCGTGTCAATCACAAGTACGTCAATCTGATGACTGATTTCACTAAAAGCATGGATTAACCCCGCGTGCTCCATTGGTCCTAACGTCGTCATTTTTTGCGTTCCGGAAGAAGCAGGTATGATTCGTATCCCGCCAGGGCCTGTCAGCATAATGTCCATCAGCGAACATTCACCCGAAAGCACATTTTCAAGATTACGATGCGGCCGTAAACCCAACAAGACGTCAATATTAGCCAACCCAAGATCCGCATCCAGTAACGCCACTCGACGTCCCATATTGGCTAGGGAAACACTCAAATTTATAGAAACATTAGATTTCCCAACGCCGCCTTTGCCGCCGGTAACTGCTATTACTTGTACAGGGTGACTACTACTCATTGCCTGAATAAACTCCTCATTGCGTCGACTAAATATGGCACTGACCAGGTTTGTAATACAAATATTCCCAACCGAGAAACCCCTGCATCAAGGAGTCTATTGTACACGAACAAAAGTCGATGTAGTTGTTAAACTATAAAACTCGACGGCTTAAGCTGTCAGCGAATGATCATACGACCGACGAGCCGTCAGCGTTGCTAATTCATCAGCCATTGCCTCATCGTCTGCTCTACTATGCCTCGCTAGATCAATCGCTTTGCGAACAAGATAATCAGCTTTTGCAATTGCTATATCGCCAGGGATGGCCTGGCCATTGGTGCTATATGCAACTGACAAAGCCTTATCAATGATAACACTTAGAGCGCCGCCCAAACTCATGGTCTCATCAAGTTTTGTCAACACACAACGATTCATATTATCGGTTTTATAAGTATGGTATGCAGATCTCACCACATCTGACTGACTAGTGGTGGGTATCACCAAAATGGACTGCACCCTATCACCTAGTCCATTCAGTGAAGATAATTGACTCTGTAATTTGGGGTCCTCTCGATTCAAACCTGCAGTATCAATCAAAACCAGCGATTTATGCCTTAAGGAATGTAAAACTCGCTCAAGACTATTGTTTTTATCGATGATACACACGGGCACCTTAAGAATTCGACCAAATGTACGAAGCTGCTCATGAGCGGCTATACGTAAAGTATCTGTAGTTACAAGCGCTACATTTTCAGCTCCATTTTCTAAAACATAGCGCGTAGCTAGCTTCCCAATTGTTGTCGTCTTGCCCGCACCTGTCGGACCGACAAATGCAAATATGCCTCCAGAACCCACCGTATCACTGCCAACTACCGGTAAGCGCGCTGTCAGGTCCGTCATTACCGTTTGCCAGATATCGATAGATTCCCTGCTACTTATTGTAGGATCAACATCACCGCTATCTAGTAACTCACTTGCAATAGTCGCCCCAATTCCCATACGCTTTAGACGCTTCCACAAACTTGCTTGATGCGGCTTACTCTGACTGAACTGGCCCCATGACATCGATGAAAACTGACGCTCTAGCAAATCTCGCATAGACTGTAGCTCGAACCGCATTTGCGACAATTCTTCTTCGTTTCCTATGACAGCAGCGGCATACTGCACTCCTTTTACTATCGGTCCGAGTGGCTCCTCCTCAGAGGCTATCGACTCTTTAGCTATTTCCACAGATAGTAAGCTGGCCTGTTTATTCAGCGGAACCTCCGTAGGTGTATAATGAACTACATCATCCAGCAAGGTCGCCTCGATCGAGCCAGGTGATAGCCTGTCAGTATCCGTCGCTGCCTCAATTTGGCCTTTGCTTCCCCCCCCCAGAACCGATGGCAACGATCTAGTCCGCTGCTTTGCTTCACGCCGCATGCACTGTGTCTCAAGTTCCAAATGACTAGCAGCGGCTGTGGATTCGGCTGCGAGACTATCGTTATTGCCGGATCGAAATGGATTATCCGAATAGGCAATTTGTTGAGCTGTCAGCGTTGCACCTTGGCGACTGATCTCGGTATCCGCAAATTGTGGCAGGCTTTCAAGCGCTATCAACAGCTCAACCCCATCACCTGAACGCTTGTTGGATAGGATCACTGCATCCGGTCCCATTTCTTCCCGGACCATTTTTAGGGCCAAACGCACATTAGCCGCAACGAAACGTTTTACTTGCATGAAAACTGCCTCCAGTAATAGCGAAAATTTAACTCAGTCGGATTAACCAACAGTACTCTCAATCGTTATTTGTTTATCGTCAGGTATTTCTGCGTAAGACAACACTTGCATCTCTACCGCCGTATGCCGAATAAACTTCACCAATACTGCGCGTAATGGAGCAGAAACGAGTAATACTGATGGCTTATCCGCCACCTCTTGCCGTTTCGCCGCCTCAATGAGGGCCGACTGCAAGCGCTCTGCTAGTCCCGGCTCTAAAATAATATCGTCAGAAAACCCACTTTGTTGTGCTTGCTGAACTGACTTGAGCAATATTTGTTCCATAGCTGGATCCAGCGCAATAGCCGGCAATATCGACTCTGCACCATAGATATTCTGGACAATAATTCGCCGCAGGGAGGTTCTCACCGCCGCCGTTAGAACGTCAGAATCTTGACTCAGCAAGGCATTTGAAGAAATTGCTTCAGCGATAGTTCTTACATCACGAATCGGAACACTTTCGCGCAATAAATTGCGTAGTACATTCAACAACACCGTCATCGAAACCGTTTCCGGTACCAATTGCTCGACCAATTTAGGCGAGTTCTTTGCCAAAATATCCAACATTTGCTGAACTTCATCATAACCGAGTAATTCGTGTGTGTGCTTCAACAGCAATTGATTGATATGGGTAGCGATTACTGTGCTGGTGTCAACGACCGTATAGCCCAGCGTCTGGGCCTGATCTTTCATACTTGGCTCAATCCAAAGCGCATCCAGACCGAAGGCAGGATCAGTGGTGGGTATGCCGTCCAATTTACCAAACACCTTTCCCGGATTAATAGCAAGCTCTCTATCCGGGTAAACCTCGGCTTCACCTGCCGCAACACCCATCAAACTTATCCTATAAGCCGCTGGCATTAGATCGAGGTTATCGCAAATGTGTACTGAAGGAATTAAAAAACCAACATCTTGTGATAATTTTTTTCGAATCCCTTTAATTCTTTTCAGTAGCCCACCACCCTGACTTTTATCAACCATGGGGATTAGACGATAACCAACTTCTAAACCTATTGCATCAACAGGCTGGACGTCATCCCAGTCAATTTCTGGCAATTCCGCCGCTTTCAGCTCCGCCCTCTTTTTTTGTAACTGCTGATCCTGTTCGAGTTTAGCGCGATCTACTTCAACTCGATTTTTTCGCTGAGTGATAATGTAGGCAATACCCCCACAAACACTGGCAAGTGACAAAAAAGCAACGTGAGGCATACCTGGGATGATTCCCATAAAGCCGAGAATACAAGCAGCTACAATCAGTGCCTTTGGCGAGTCAAACATTTGAGCCGAAATTTGGGCACCCATGTCTTTAGAGTCGCTAACTCTTGTAACCATTATTGCCGCTGCTGTAGACAGCAACAGCGCGGGTATCTGTGCCACTAAGCCGTCACCAATGGTTAATAGTGAGTAGACCTCCATTGCGCGCGAAAACTCAAGATCATGTTGCAGAATACCTATCGCGAGCCCGCCAATAATATTAATGCTCAAGATCAGGATACCGGCAACGGCGTCTCCTCGGACAAACTTGCTGGCGCCATCCATTGATCCATAAAAATCAGCCTCGCTAGCAATTTCCTCGCGACGGGATCGGGCATCATCTTGACTAATTAGTCCAGAATTCAGATCTGCATCAATCGCCATCTGTTTACCGGGCATAGCGTCCAACGTAAACCGCGCGCTTACTTCTGATATACGCCCCGCCCCCTTGGTAACAACGACGAAGTTAATGATGATTAATATCAGGAAAACAACGAGACCAACAGCATAATTACCACCGATGACAACCTCTCCAAAAGATTGAATAACCTTTCCCGCGGCATCTCCGCCCTGATGACCCTCCAATAGTACAACCCTCGTCGATGCGACATTGAGTGCCAGTCTGAATAAAGTCGATACCAACAACACCGTAGGGAATACCGCGAAATCGAGTGGTCTTAATGCATAAACGGCAACCAAGAGAACAACAATGGCCAACGCTATATTAAAGGAAAAGAAAACATCGAGGAGAAATGGTGGCACTGGTAGTATCATCATGCCAAGGATAGTTACCAGTAGCACAGGAATGCCTAGGTTGCCCTGTGCGAACAGCCCTAATCCAGCTAATTGACTTTGTGTTGCGGGTTTATGCGGTGCATTCATGGCTTATGTTTCGTCTTGATTATTGAGTTCAAAAAATGACGTATTGGACGTATTGGACGTATTTCGCCAACTTCTCAGTACTTATGCAAGAATCCTTCCGGTTTTCTCTCTGATGCCTTTTTCTCATAATTTAAGCCTCGGATTCAGGATTACCTTTAGGGTCGTAACGTGCCTCGCGAGGAAGCTCTATATCACCCACTGCCTTCGGCTTAACGCCCTTACCCTGCTGATATGACCGTAACTGGAAGACATAAGCAAGCACCTGCGCTACCGCCAGATAAAGCGTATTGGGGACTTCATCGTCTATCTCCGTGGTGAAATAGACGGCTCTGGCCAGTGATGGCGCTGCCAATATCATCACGTCATTGGTAGTAGCTATCTCACGAATTTTAATAGCCAAAAAATTAACTCCTTTGGCCACTAGTATAGGAGCCCCGCCCCCATCTACATCGTACTTCAACGCAATAGAAAAATGCTCAGGGTTGGTGATAACAACATCGGCCCCGGGAACAGCTTCCATCATTCTTCGCTGTGCCATTTCACGCTGAAGCTGTCGAATTCGGCCTTTAACTTCGGGCTTTCCTTCTGACTCTTTCATCTCGTCTTTAACTTCCTGAAGAGTCATCTTCAATTTCTTGTTATGGTCAAAAATCTGGAAAGGCACATCAATGAGGACAATTAAAATCATCGAGGCACTCACGGCCAACACGGACCAGGCCACTATTATTAGCATCTGCACTATGGCGGGTTGTAGCTCCGCATGCGCCAAATCCATTAAATTCATCTGCGCGTTCCGTAAGGTAAAGTAAGCCATCGAACCTACTATCAGGACCTTACAGATCGATTTTAATAATTCGACGAGGGACGTCAGAGAAAATAGCCGCTTGATTCCTTTCATAGGATCAAGTCTGCTTAACTTAGGTACCAATGCTTTACCGCTCAATATAAAGCCGCCTAAAGCCACTGGTCCGACCACTGCCGCAACCGCTATTAAAGCAAAAAATGCCAGCATCGTTTCAATGATAAATATAGATGTGTTTCCTAAATGTCGAAGCATAAGACTTTCGTCGAACGCGACATCCCTCGGCATACTAAAGTTAAAACGCATTACGCCCATTAGTGCCTGGCCAAAGTCCCCTCCGTAAACAATAAGACCGCCGACTCCAGCCAGTAAAATTAATGCTGTACCCAACTCCTTTGAACGGGCAACCTGCCCCTCTTCTCTTGATTTTTCGAGACGCTTAGGGGTTGCCTCTTCTGTTTTTTCTTGTCCGTTGTCGTTTTCTGCCACGGCGAATTGCTCTGCTTAAGCGTGTTTCGTGAGAGTTGAATAGCGTCAATGAATCGACATTGCACCGCCCTAACACTCTTCACAGCAATTGTTATGCCGAAGTGGTCACAGGGGTTTAATTAACGCATTGAAAAGAATAGAGACCGAAGATAATCCTGCTAGCCACTAACCAAATAGGTCATCATGGCTAATGCTTCACGAGTAAACCGGTCGAAGAGAGGCAAGTACCCAATCATTGTCACCCACACGATACATAGACCGAGCAACAGCATAGAGGGGAAACCGACGGAAAATATATTTAACTGCGGCGCTGCTCGAGTAACAACGCCTAACGACATATTAACAATCAACAGAGCTGCCACAGCAGGCAAGGCTAGCAAAAGTGCGGAAGTAAACATCCATCCCGCATGCCCCGCCAAATCCAACAAGGCTGTCTTCGATATAAAGGCAAATCCTACTGGAAGTGTGTAAAAACTGGCGGCTAACACTTCTATCATCGCCAAATGGCCGTTCATTGAAACGAACAACAAGATAATTAACATTAGGTGAAATTGACTCAGTACGGTAACCGTTACACCGTTAGCAGGATCAATCATCGACGCGAAACCCAAACCCATATGCATAGCGATTATCTGACCACCAACAACAAATATCTGTAAGAATATTTGCATTGAAAAGCCCATAGCCACGCCAATTAAAATCTGTTGTGCAGTCAACACAAATGCGGATACAGACACGGCATCGACGACGGGCATCGGCGGCAAATTGGGCGCTATAGCTAATGTCATTAGGAACGCGAGTACAATTCGCACCCGTGCTGGCACCAATTGCGCCCCAAAAATCGGAGCCGCCAAAAAAAACGCTCCTATGCGGAAAAATGGCCACATAGCTGACCCCAACCATCCGCCAATCGCGGCGCTGTCAATTTCAGGCATTTAAGACAGTCATCCGATTAACGTCGGTATTGTACTGACAAGCTGGGTAGTGAAGTCGATAAGTTCAGTCAACAGATAGGGGCCCGCAAAGATTAACATACCAAGGGTTGTAAATAAGCGAGGTAGAAAACTTAATGTTTGCTCGTTGATTTGAGTGGCGGCTTGAAAAACACTAATAACCAGCCCGACAATCAAGCTTGGAACGACCATAATCGATACCAGCAAAATGATCAGCAGCAGTGCTTCTCGAAATAGATCAATAACAACACCCGGGGTCATGGTTTCACCTCTAAAGTCTTTCTATCGAAACGCGGCGTGTGTCGTCAATAACCATAACTTGTCGCCAGAGTTCCCACGATCATCACCCAACCATCAACTAACACAAACAACATAATTTTGAACGGTAGGGAAATAATAATGGGGGATAACATCATCATGCCCATCGCCATCAATACGCTGGCAACCACCAAATCAATCACCAAAAATGGAATAAACAATACAAAACCCATCTGGAAAGCCGTTTTCAACTCACTGGTGAGGAATGCAGGCGCCAATACAAAAAAAGGTGTTTCCTCCGGCGCTTGAATGCCGGTGGTATTAGATATTCGCATAAACAAATCCAAGTCAGTTGCTCGTGTCTGCGATAACATAAACTCATGAAATGGCTTCGATGCAGCATCTATAGCCTCAAGCGAAGTAATTTGTTCATTCATATAGGGCTGTAAAGCTTGTGTATTGGCCTGTTCAAAAACAGGCAGCATAATAAAAATAGTCAGAAATATTGCCAATCCCAATATGATTTGATTTGACGGGGTACTTTGTAGGCCAATCGCCTGGCGGAGAATAGCTAAAACAACGATTACTCGGGTAAATGCCGTCATCATCATTAAAAAAGATGGCAGTAGTGTCAGCACTGTCATTACTGCGAGTATTTGTATGGTGACAGTGTAGTCCTGCCCACCACTAGCATTGGTTTTGACTGTCATCGCAGGAATTCCTGGAACGGTCTTGGCAGCAATCTGAGTCACTGCATCAACACTCGACGACAAACCGCCGGTATCCTGAGCTAAGACAGACGAAAATGGTATAAACACAATAATTAGTAACAGTAAAAACTGGCGACTCGACATTTTCATTGAGGCCCCTTTTTACCCGCTGCACTGGTTTGATTGTTCTGTAATATTTTTTTCATCGCACTGGAAAAATCACTGTTACCTACTGGCGAGTCCAAAACAGGCTGTTCAAACGATTGCAAATGAGAAACTCGTCCCGCAGCGACACCAACTAATATCTGTTGACCACCGACATCAACTAAGACTATCTTTTCCCTCGCGCCAACGGCTAAGGCTGCGACCACCTTCATTTGATGGCCGCCCATTGTGGGTATGCCTGCCACTCTTCGCATTAGCCAGGCTAAAAAAAAGATGAGTAAGACAACGGCTAATAATCCGCCAACGACGGAAAGAGGGTTGGTTGTAACAACTCCAGAACCAAATTCTGATGACCGATTAGCAGTACTGGCAGGATTAAAAGCAAACGACGGCGCAGACTGGTCTTTTTCGTCGCTCTTTTTATCTGCCGACAGTTTCGTTGCTTCAGACAAGCCCTCGACGCTCTCATTCGCCACTGGAGTACTCTGTCCACGCTCAGACTTTTCGATGACGACTTGACTAACTTCTGGCACAGCGGCAGATACTGCCATTCCAGACATAACGCAACATACCGTTAAACAGACCGCACTCAGATCTCGGCGAATAGTCATCAACGTAATTTTTTAATGCGTTCTGAAGGGCTGATAACATCAGTCATTCTTATCCCAAATTTTTCGTTGACGACAACGACCTCCCCATGCGCAATTAAGGTGCCGTTGACTAAAACATCCAGCGGCTCTCCCGCCAGTCTATCCAGTTCAATAACCGACCCCTGATTTAGCTGCAGTAAATTACGAATGCTTATTTCTGTATTCCCAACTTCCATGGATATGTTAACAGGAATATCCATAATGACATCGAGATCAGGCGCCCCATTACCTGAAGGAGAAACTCCAGATGCTAATTCATCCATTTCTACAGCTTCTGCTCCATCAATAACTTGAGCTCTAGCCGACAGAGGATCGACTCCTTTCTCATTAGTTTGCTCTAATTGATTTTGCTCTTCGATTGCGGAAGCCCACTCTTCAGACACTTCGGACTGGTCTATATTTTCATTATTTTCACTCATAACTACTCCTCTTCGATTCTCTCACTTGTAGGTATCGTGACGAATCTCAAATGATTTTCTAATTACTTATTACAGCTTTAAAATTATTCCACAGGCCAATATCCCAGATATATGTAGACCTAACTTCAACAAAATCGCTACTTAATTCGAATATACTTTAGCCACCAGAGCTAGTATTCTCGCGCCAGAATGAATTATCGTTATCGATCTTTTCTAACACTTGCAGCGCCAAATTACCCTTAGATTGGCCCAGTTTTGCTAACATCATCGGTATACCATTTGCGGTTATTACCAGATCTCCAGGCATTTCCATTGGTATGACATCACCTTCTTTCAGATCGATGATATCTCGAAGAGGAACTTCTTTTTGAGCTACTTTACAGCCTATATTTACTGTTGCATTTAGAATACCTTCTCGCAGTGACTTGATCCAGCGGTCGTCTATATCATCCACATCTGTTTGCAAATCAGAGTCCAACGTTTCACGAATCGGTTCAATCATCGAGTAAGGCAAAGTGATATGCATATCGCCACCGCCGCCATCTAACTCAATATGAAACGTACTGACCACCACCACTTCACTTGGGCTAACAATATTGGCCATTGAGGGGTTTACTTCAGCATTGACAAACTCAAATTCGACTGGAAGAATTGTTTTCCAAGCTTCTTTTAAGTCGATAAACGCTTCTTCCAAAACCATTTCAACAATACGTAATTCAGTAGGTGTAAATTCACGTCCTTCAATTTTTGCATGTCGCCCATCACCGCCAAAATAATTATCCACAAGTTTGAAGACTAATTTAGCATCTAATACAATTAAGCCCGTCCCGCGAAGCGGTCTGAGCTTTATCATATTGAGGCTGCTTGGCACAGAAAGCGCAAGAACATATTCACCAAATTTTTGAACCTGGATACCACCAACAGCGACATCTGCAGAGCGCCGTAATAAATTAAACAAACTGGTACGTGTGTAGCGGGAAAAACGTTCGTTAACCATTTCCAGTGTCGACATACGACCTCGAACAATCCGGTCTTGGCTTGTAAGATCGTAGGATTGTGCGATACCATCATCAATGCCAGCATCAGTATCGACTTCAACATCATCAACGCCATGCAACAACGCATCGATTTCATCTTGAGATAGAAGATCTTGCACGTTAGTCAGTTAACCTCATTATTTTCATCAATATTGATATTTGAACTCTGCTTTTCCCTAACAAAATTGGTAAATGAAAATTCTTCAACTCCATCGACACCAACTTCTTACTTGATAATTTCTTGCAGCACTTCCAGCGCATTGGGCCGTGACAATTCTTTACCCTCGTCAGTCTTAAGTTCACCGTAAACTTCCCCTCCAAACAACATAATCAGACAGCTTTTACGATATGAGTTTGCAGGGCATTAAAGAGCCCTGGGGCACGGGTTGACAATGCCATATCGACTTGTAAATAACGCTGTCGACCACGAGCTAGAAAATTAATTGTGAATGCAGGCTTGATCGGAACATAGATGGCGGGTCTTGGCCTTATATTATCGATCTGAACTGCTAGGTCTTCTTCGCTCAATACTTCCTCGGCATCAAAAAGGCCTAGCAAATACAAAGTACCCCCAATGGAAGTGGCTATTACTAGTCTGGTCGCAAGAACGAGGGTTATTAGCGTTGGCTTGCTACAGCCAGATTTACCATTTTCGCAGTCATCATTCGTCAATTGTTCGTTTTCTTGCGCCATGCCAAACTTCCGTCACTATTGTGCCCGTTAGATCTCTAGCAGCAAAACCTGTGCCAGCCTACTATCTTAATTTTTTGTGTTTAGAATCATAGAGTTAATCTAAGACAACCCAAGTGACAAAACATTGTCACTACTCGGGCAGTTTAGTCTAAGAGAGATAAATAAGTAAAAAAACATGGCAAGACTACAAATCAGCAGTAGCCTTGTAGGGGAGAGGTAAAAACTGACTGGAATTCTATACGTATTGATCAACTAGCGACAGTCTCACAGGGCTAACAACGGGCTCAGATAGATCGCTGACAATAATCTCTTCAGATGATAACAAATGATCGTCCCGATCTGTTTCGTCGGAATTCACGGCTGAATCCTGTTGCTGTCTATTAGCGCTTTGGTAGGATACGTTTGCGTCGGTGAGGTTGATGCCCTGGTCCTCCATCATTTCTCGCAGTCGTGGTAAAGTCTGGTCTAACGCATCACGAACCCAACCATTTTTACTGGTAAACACCACTGACGCTTGATCCGACTGGATAACAATTCGCACCTGAAGAGGTCCTAGCTCTGGAAGGTCCAGAGCAATGTTGACTCCGTTAACATTTTGTCAGCTCATCCACATCACCCGCCGCATCACGGCATCGCTCCAGCCAGGTTTGCCTGCTGCTACAGAAACGCTGGCCGGTAACGCTTCCGCATGGGTCGCCTGATAGATTTGTGATGCGGCGGTCATGTCGACGATGTAACTGCCGACCTCATTCCCCGGCTCTTCATAAGCTCTTCAAAAACCGAATGCACGTTGAAATCTAACCTACCTTCAACACTAATTTTTAATTCTTTTCCATCTATTGACAGTGATGGTGATATTGACACGGCAACTCTCCGACGGCATTTTTATCTTCTACAATAAAAAATCGGTTACCGACACTGGAAACCGTTACGATTGTTAACTAGATAGTATTTGCATAGACCAACCGTTGCAAAAAGTGCAACGTTGACGCGCAGCCGACCAAGCTATTGAATCAAGTGATGTTATCCTTCGGACCCACCTTCCTTCGTCCGCAGAGAAAATCTTTGTCTCAGTGGCCATTGAGCAATTAACATACATAGAAAAGGTAGAGCAACACAGTGAAAGAATGCAACTCGTGCGGAAAATGCTGCACTTTATATGGTGACGGTGGGCTCTCCGCGACAACCGCTGAAATTGAATGGTGGGAGGTATTCAGACCGGAAATTTACGAGTATGTCCGCAACGGTAAAATATGGATGAATCAGACCAATGGGGACCAGTTAAAACAGTGCCCATGGCTGCAAAAACAGCCCCACAGTAACAAATATACCTGCGGTATCTATAACGATCGTCCAGATGATTGCAAACACTACCCTGTAACCATCGCTGAGATGGTAAGGGATGGCTGTGAAATGCTCGACGTTGTTGATTTAAGTAATCCTGCTAAAGCCCAGCACAAACTGGACAAGCTAATGTCCGACAGCCGCCCTGCATTGACATAATTACTAACGCTAGACAGCTAGTCAGGCATATCAATCAGCTTGGTCCAGCGACTGTCATCCTGTTCCCGCTGCAATTTATTATCGGCATCTCTCTGTTCCAGTTTTACTCTACGCGCAATTAGCGACTGAATATTCTTTTGACGCGCGTATTGTTGTTGCCATTTTATACGCGCCTGCTCCTGCTGCGCCGCGGCAAGAGCGACTCGTTCCTGCTGGGTATCTCCCGTGTCCTGCAGATTACCGTAAAAACGCTGGTAATTTTCCAAATCAGCCGCATTAGCTTGTGTCTGTGCCAATGATTTAAACTGCTCTCTATATTCGTCCTTATACTGTTGGAGTTGCTGTCCCTGCTGCACATTGCGCTCGGCATTCCTAACACTTTCTGCCAACCCAAAGGCGGCTTGGCGCTCGCGCAACCTAGCTAACTTCAATACGATTTTCAGTCTTTGTGATGCTGGCTTCTTCATTAGCTAATAGCTATCGAATCGCTGGCTTTGTGTCACCACCAGTTTTTGCTGAGGCGGCCATTTGCACGGGGGGTGACTCAGATAAATTTACCATAGACGGATTGATAACCGCTTGCATTTCCGCAACACTTGCGCCGATGTTAAATGATGTGTCAATACCTTGTCGTAAAAATCGCCTAATTGCAGGCAGTCGCTCAATCGCTGCGTCAGTTTCTATATCACTGCCTGCTACGTAAGCGCCCACACTGATTAAATCCCGACTCTGCTGATAGCGAGAATACAAGTGACGAAGCCTTTGCGCAGCGACCAGATGCTCACCGGTGACAATATTTGGCATCGATCGGCTGATTGAAGCCTCTACATCGATCGCCGGATAATGACCCTCATCGGCCAGGACTCTTGAGAGAACAATGTGTCCGTCGAGAATTGCTCTGGCTGCCTCTGCAACTGGATCTTGCATATCATCACCTTCGGTTAATACGGTATAAAAGGCCGTCACTGAGCCAGTGCCATCGGTACCATTACCCGCCCTCTCCACCAACTGAGGTATCTTTGCAAATACCGATGGTGGATAACCTTTCGTTGCAGGAGGCTCGCCGATCGATAAAGCAATCTCCCTCTGGGCTTGAGCAAAACGCGTAAGGGAGTCCATCAACAGTAGAACATGCTTACCTTGATCTCGAAAACTTTCAGCTATTCTGGTGGCCAACATCGCTGCCCTCATTCGCATCAACGGGGCATCATCTGCAGGAGACGCCACTACAACCGCGCGGCTTAATCCCTCTTCATCAAGCACTTGTTCGATGAACTCCTTCACTTCGCGACCTCGCTCACCAACCAAGCCAACCACAACCACATCGGCTTCAGTGAATCGTGTCAGCATACCTAAAAGAACGCTTTTACCAACACCACTTCCGGCAAACAGACCGAGACGCTGACCACGCCCAATTGTTAACACCGAATTGATCGCGCGAATTCCTACATCGATTACCTCAGAGATCGGTTTTCGTTGCAATGGGTTGATCAATTCAGCCTGCATCTCAACACTATCGGTGCATCCAAGTGGCCCCTTACTATCGATAGGTCTCCCTGCGCCATCAATAACTCGACCCAATAATTGTATCCCTACAGGAACTTTGTCTTCATAGTCTACTGGTACAACGCACATACCGGGTTTTAATCCCGTAACTGGTTCAATCGGCATTAAGAATAATTTTTCTTCAGAGAAACCAACAACTTCTGCTTCAACACTTCGTTGGTCATCATGCACCACCAAACATCGGCATCCGATCGACAACTCCAACCCAACAACTTCCAACGTCATGCCAACTACCCGAACTAGTCGGCCCGACACAAAGGACCTCGTTTGCAGCTTTTCATCAATCGAGTAGCAACGCAGTCTATCGGTAAATGATTGGCGCTTATGCCGACTCATTAATCATGCGCCTCCACAATATCGGGAGACTCTTGCTCTCTGGTAGGGGTTGAAAGATCTGAGAAGCGCTTGTCTACCATTGAACTTATGGTTTGTTGGAATTGGTCTTCTAAGCTGTATGCAACAACGTTCTGTCGACTAGTTATGCGACAACCACCCGGCGTCAATGTCCGATCGATTTGCAGCTGCAAATGAGTCGATAACTCGCTGTGCTCTTGAAGCAACTGGAAATCCTGTTCGTTGAGATAAATAGTGATGTCGGTTGCCCGTAACGGTAACTCGGCGAGGGCTTCGTTAACGATTGCTAAAATCTGGGAAGAATCAATGGTCAGCTCGCGGCGCAGTACCGACCGAGAGACGCCAATAACCAAGTTTACTAACGCTTGCTCTACATCATCATCTTGTCCCGCCAGAGAACTGAACAACATATCGATTGTTTTACTGAGATTTTTTGCGTTTTTCTCCAGTTCTTCTCGTGCCGCATTAATACCTGCTTGATAGCCTTCATCCTTACCCTGCTTTAAACCGTCTGCCCGCGCCTGCTCACGAACATCCTCGTAAGCCTGATTGGATATTTCCTCAAGCTGACCAGCGGTTAACGAATTATAAATAACTTCACTTTTATCAACATTAACCAGCTCCCCTCTTGGACCACGGTTCTTTAACTTTTCTACTTTTACGATTTGTCCTTCTGTGACTTCCGGTATTTGCCAAGGAGAAAAATCAGCAGTTTTAACGGCGGGAATTCTATACACAATTTTATCCTTGCTTGCGCTACAGCATCTCTTCGCTACTGCCACCGAGGATAATCTCCCCTGCATCAGCCATGCGACGTGCTATTTGCAAAATTTCTTTTTGCGCTCTTTCCACTTCGCTGAGCTTAACCGGACCTTTCGCCTCAAGGTCATCGCGAAGTAACTCGACGGCTCGCTTGGAAATGTTACTGAAAATTTTCTCTTTCAGCTCGTCATCAGAACCTTTTAAAGCAAGAATAAGAACTTCTGAGGAGACTTCCCGCATGAGAGACTGGATACCCCGATCGTCAACAGCTTTCAAATTATCAAACGCGAACATCGAGTCTTCAATGGTAACGCCAAGATCTTCATCAACCTCTTTGATTGAGTCCATAAGTTCTATCTCAACAGAGGACTCGAGATTGTTCATAATTTCCGCTGCGACTTTGGTTCCGCCCATTGACTTGGCTTGAAAACCGGCATTCCCAGAAAATTGCTTTTCAAGAATAGCGTTCAGCTCTTGCAATGCAGATGGCTGAACGAAATCCAGAGAGGCCACGCGCATAACAATATCAAGCCTCGCCCTTTCTGGTAAACTCATCAACACCTCAGCGGCCTGATCGCCGTCAAGGTTAGCCATAACAATCGCTTGAATTTGTGGATGCTCATTGCGAATAACTTCTGCCACCGATCGGGAATCCATCCATTTCAGCGTATCAAGACCCTTCGTATTTCCGCCCAGTAATATGCGATCAACCAATGATCCCGCTTTATCCTCGCCCAAAGCTTCGACCAACATATTGCGAATATAGCCGTCTGAACCCATACCCAATCCGGTGATAGATCCAGCTTCGCTGAGGAAATTATTCATCACCTGCTCAACATTCCCTCGCGAAACATTTTCAAGTGCCGTCATCGCAGTGCCAATGCGCTGAACATCTTTAGGCCCTAAATGTTTCAAAACCTCCGCCGCTTCCTTTTCACCCAACGACATCATTAAGATGGCTGCTTGATCAAGTGTGGGAAGGTCTATGCCCGAATTTATATCATCACTCACTGGCTACCACCCACTTTTTAACGACTTGTGCCACTCGACCTGGATCTTCGGCGATCAATCCTCGGACAGTGCTTAACTGTTGTTCGTAATTTGTATCGGGTCCCGATGAGAGTACACTTTCTCCGCCTGACAACGTTACGGTTTCATCCGCTAGACCGGAGCCTAAATCACCCGACAAATCACCTAATGCTCGCTGTGCTTCCATCACTCTTGATTCCTTGGAACCATCAGTGAGATTACGAAATGCCGGCCGCATAACAAAAAGCAACATCATCATAACCAATACGAACGCCCCAGCATATTTAATGTAACGCTCTATCGTCGGTTGTTGCCAGATGGGCACTTCTTCCATTGGCACCACTTCCGGGGCTTCCTTAACGGCGAAGGCTGAGTTGATAATATTGACACTATCTCCCCTGGCGACATCAAAACCAACGGCATCTCTTACCAGTACAACCAATTGATCCAGTTCCGACTGTTCTATTGCTACGGATAAAATCTCACCAGTTTCACCGTCAATATTCGTTGTATTGTCCACTAAAACCGCGACCGATAATCGTCGAAGTCTGCCAACTTGGTGACGGGTGTGACTGATGGTGCGATCAAGTTCATAATTACGAACTGACTGGCGTCGGCCAGTACTTAGCGATCCCACCGGCGCGGTGGCTCCACCGTCAGCAATCTGCTCGGGAGCTTGACCGTCACGGGGAGGCTGATTGCTGAGCGCACCTGGTACGCCGCCAACTCTATCACCACCGCGGCCCTCTTCTACCGTTTGCTCACTGCGTATTGCCAGTAGATCGGGGTTAAATATCTCATCCGTTTGTTCAACCTGAGTAAAATCGACATTTGCACTAATTTCCGCCCGAAAATTACCCTCACCCAAAACTGGCTCGAGAATCGAACTAACGCGCTTAACCAGTCGTCGTTCCATTTCACGAACATAGTCAAGCTGCTTATGAGCCAGTGCCATGTCCTGATCAGCATCAAAATTGGACAGTAAGTTTCCGCGCTGATCAACCACAGTGACATTTTGAATAATTAACTCAGGGATACTAAAGGCAACCATATTAGCGATGGCCCTTACTTGCTCGGTGTTGATGCCGCTACCACCATACAAATCGAGGAAAACAGAGGCCGTGGGTTTTCGGACATCGCGTATAAAGGCCGAAGTTTTTGGGATAGCCAGATGTACCCGTGCTCCACGGACCGCTCGAATACTGGCGATAGTTCTTCCTAACTCACCCTCCAAACCCCTTTTAAATCGGGCACTTTCCATAAACTGACTAGTTCCCAGTGGCTGCTCCTTATCCAGCATTTCAAAACCAAAGCTGCCGTCTGGAGAGATGCCAGCTCCAGCCAATTTTAATCGAGCGTCGTGAATCTGATCAGCTGCGACTAGTAAGGCTCCAGTATTTTCGTCGATCTTGTGATCAATCTGACTGCTTTGGAGGATATTTAAAACTTCACCAGGGTTCATATGGTCGAGACTGCTATAAAGCGGGCGATATTCTTCACCTACCGACCAAAGTACAATCGCACCACCTATCGCGACACTGGCAGCCAAACCGACCATTAAAAATAATTGGCGGAATATGCCAATATTCCCCAAGCCATTTAGGAAATCATTCTGTCTGAGTGGAGCTGCCGCGTCTCCGGTTTGTGCCGGTAATGCTGCCATGGATTAGCCTCTTTCTGCTAGCTAGTGATAATTGGAATGTGCCTAGGTCATGCCTAGATTGGCATGTTCATTACATCCTGGTAAGCCTTTACGATTTTGTTTCGCACTTGCGTCAAAGCCTGAAACGAAACACTGGCCTTTTCCGATGCAACCATCACCTGTGATAAGCTAATACCTGCGTCACCCTGTTGGTATGCGGTAGACAGGTTCGCCGATGTTTGCTGTGTTTCGTTAACCGAATTGATTGCCGCAGTAAACATATCGCCGAACTGCGGCCCTTTCGCGGCGCCGGTAATATGATTAGAATCGCCACCGACTCGCAATGCAGCTTCAACATCGGATCGAGGCTGAATGTCAGCATTGCCCATCGCCTGGGACTTTAGTTCCCGCATCTGCGTTAACACACTATTAATATCGGTTCGATTAGTGATCATCCTCAGCTTCCCCTATTACATAACAGTAAACCTACAGTCAAACTAATGACACTCATCCGACATCCGGCCAATAGCCAGCGCTCGGTGATAGAATGTATCGACAACAATTTGACAAAATCAACGGCATGAAGCCATTTAGAGAAGTGAAAAGCATAATTCGGGCCAACTTGCCTAAACAGCAGTGACCCTGCGTTTTATCGTGTGAAAGAGGGCTAATGTAACTGCCATCACCGCGGTTTTAACAAGCCGACGCCAATACGAGAAACTGGCCAGCGGGTAATAACCCCAGTTATTCAACCAAACTGGCATCTATAATGCGTACACCCGTTTGAATATTTGAAGAGCTAACGACCGGCCCCTGA
>Ga0206130_10001949_pt1 | contig 29573 bp, 24 predicted proteins | sample Helgoland_Spring_9_FD_148637 | JGI IMG/M metagenome (GOLD analysis project Ga0206130, IMG submission 148637) | Pelagic subsurface seawater microbial communities from Kabeltonne, Helgoland, North Sea - Helgoland_Spring_Bloom_20160512_1 | ecosystem: Environmental > Aquatic > Marine > Epipelagic ...
TCAAGAGTACTATCTTCAAAAAGAAAAAAATCAGCTGGAGTATCTTTGTAAAAGAAAAATTTATAATTCTTTCGGTCTGCGATAATTAACATTACAAGTTTTTCAAACTCAGTGATGAACCCATCTTTGTGATTATCTGAATTTTGTAGTGATGTTTTGGCTGCAATCGTTTGGCTAAAGCTTAATGAATAATGTAATTTTTGGTTCAGTTTCGCTCTAATTGCCCTAATATCATCATAAGAAAAACCATATTTAGTCAAGGCTTCAATCATCTTAATCCAAACATACTGCACAAAGTTGATAGCTGTTTTTTTAAAGTCAGTATTTATAGTGTTTAATCCAAGGTCGATTGAAAGTAAATCATATTTCTCCCAATTTAAAACGTCAAAATATAAGACATCTATTTTTGTTTTTAAAAACAATGGTGAGTATATATAATTAATCAAACTTTCAGGGTCTGACAGGTCACCAAAATAAGGGTCTAAAGTAAATTTACTGTCCATGCAGACAAAGAAACGAAAAATCAATTAAAATAAATAGTAATACTACTATTTATTTTAATTATTGAAAGAAGTAAATATTTTAATTAAATCAATTAAAATACCAATACTGTATAAACAATAAAATTCAATGAGATTAATTGTAACCTATTGTAAAAAAAATAATAACTATTAAGAGAAGATTTATTGTTATAAACCAATTAAAAATTCAATTGAAAACAATAAAAATTAATAAGTGAAAAGTTTGATTAAATTTTAAAAAATTATTCTTCAAAATATTTTTTTGATTTTTAATCAAAAAAAAATGATATTAAGCAATAAGAATCATTGTAAAACAATGAAATTTTGAGATGTTTTTACAATATCATTTTTCCAATAAAATCATTTCTTGTGTCAATGAAATTAGATAAGAGGATTTAACACATTAATTTTTTAAAATTTTACATCAATTTTCAATAAAAAGTATTTTATTAAATTCTAAAATTATTACTAATTTTTTTGGATATTTAAATAATTTTTGATCAAAAATTAAATGCCACAAAACAAATATCAAATAATTAGATACCAAGCTTTAGACAAATGCTTTCGTAACAATGTAAGAAGGTATTTTATTGAAGACCTAATTGATGCTTGTAATGAGGCTTTATATAATTTTTCCGGTAGCTCAGAGGGTATTAAAAAACGCCAGCTTTATGACGATATCGCCTTTATGCAAAGTGAAAATGGCTATGCTGCACCTATTGAGAAAGATAAAATTGGCAGAAAAGTATACTACTTTTACTCGGATATTAATTTCACCATTAACAACCAACCTCTTACAGAATCTGAGGCACAAGAATTAAAAGAAACACTAGTTACATTAAATAGGTTTAAAGGCTTGCCACAATTTGAATGGATAGAGAGTATGACAACCAGGCTTGAAGCTTCTTTTCAATTTGGTGAGGAAGCAAACCAAGTTATTGAGTTTGACCAAAATGAATTTCTTAAGGGTAAAGAATTTATAAATGAGCTCTATCATGCCGTTACCAACAAAACTCCTTTAGCTGTTATTTATAAAAGTTTTGGTAGTGATAAAGAAATAAATCTTGAATTTCATCCCTACTACCTAAAGCAATATAATAATCGGTGGTTTGTATTTGGTAAAAACCCTTTATTTGAAAATATTACCAATTTAGCACTTGATAGATTAATTAAAATTGAAGCATTAGATAAAATATTTATTGAAACTGATATTGATTTTAAAGAGTATTTTGAAGATATTATTGGTGTAACCTTTAAAGAAAAATCAGAACCTACAAATATTATTCTTAGAATCGATAAAAGTTTGTGGCCTTACATAGAGACGAAACCTATTCACGGCTCTCAAAAAATTATAAAAAAAACAGATGACTTTACGGATGTTAAATTAGAGCTTATACCAAATTATGAGTTAGAATCGTTAATTCTTCAACACGGTGAGAAGATAACAGTTATTGAACCAAGAAATCTAAGTGATAAAATTCAAGATAGAATACAACAATTGATAAAAAAATACAAGTGTGCAGAATAAATGCATCATTTAAACATAAGTTTGCAGTATGGGAAATAACATAAAAGGTATAGGGTTTAAAAATTTTAGGAGGTTTAAAGAATTTCCACAATTAGAATTTGGAAATATCACGTATATGGTTGGTAGAAATAACTCAGGAAAATCTACCATGGTTAAGGCTTTACTATTAGTCATGGATTATTTGCAAAACCAATTAGATGACACCTTTTCTTTTGATAATAAAGTGCTAGAGGATGCTAATATTGTAACCTTTGGTAGAGCTAAGTGCAACTTAATTGATGAACCAAAAATCGTTTTTAGCTTTAAATTAAACAATTATGATATTACTGTTCGTGTTTCAGGTGATACTAATGATACAAAAGCAAATGTTATCATGTTGAGTGTGAATGATGAAGAAAATGGTTATAAACTAGTAATTGATTATTTTTCAGAATGGGCTAGAATTATTAAAAAATCAAAGATAAAGCAAGATAAATTAGAGATTTTAAAAGAGCTAGCAATGTTAGGTTTTGAAATCGATAGCTTAAGAAAACAACAACAAACAATTAAAAATAAAGGGTCCAAAGAAGCCTTAGATATAGTTGCTCAGATTAATAAGACAATTGATCGTAAAGAAAAACTTGAGAAAACAACTATGCAACCCGAAGAACTATTCGAAAATATTGAGTATGAAGTTGAGTATCCGATGGGAGAGGATTTTATGAAAACAGCTTATGGAGGTGTCCCAAAAAATAAACAAGATGAAATACATGGTGAAGAAGAAGCTGAAGTTTTACCTGAAGATGAATCTGAAAATGAAAAAATTGAAGACGAAGATGTACTTGACCTAGAATCTGTAATCGCTGAACAAAATCAATTAAAAGAAATTATTAGTAACCTTATATCTCATAATAATGATTGGCGACGAATTTTATTAAATAAAGAATCTAATAAAATGTTAGCCCCTCCATTTATGAATAATAAAAAAGTTAAGTGCGAAGAATGTGGTTTGACTTGGGAAGTTACTTTGGAAGATATTGGAGAATTTCCAAATTGGAGTAATCCTTACATCTGTAATAATTGTGGTACCAATAATGTAGATGCCCCATTAGCAGACATTATCGCTTTAGACAATAAAAAAAGTGAATTAAAGGCTTGGGCTGATAACTTGGTAAACAGTTTAGAAAAAGAATCCTTCTTTTACCTGGGTGCAAACCCATCAAAACAATCTGCTTTATTTCCATTAAGAGCAAAAGACAATGCCCTTGCACAAGCAATTCATCAATTTTATCAATTAAAAATTATTGAAGGTGAAAAAGAACATGAGTTTGTAAAATATTGGATGAATGAATTTGAAGTTGGTCAAAGTTTTGAAATAAAATTTTATGCAGGTGAAGCCTATGAATTTCATGTATTAGATAAAAACGGCGTCAAAAATCACCTGTCTGATAAAGGTATGGGGTCTTTACAAGCTATGGTCTTAATATTAAATGTAGCCAGTTTAATAAAAATTAATGAAAAAGAAAAAAAGGCTGTCACCTTATTAGTTGAAGAGCCTGAACTTAATCTTCATCCTGCTTTGCAGTCAAAACTGACAGAATTCTTCCATGAAGTGAATAAAAAATATGGTTTTAACTTTATTATTGAAACCCATTCTGAGTACATGATTCGAAAATCTCAAGTATTAGTGAATGAAAATGAATATGGAAACCAAGATTCCTTAAATCCTAACCCTTTTAAAACTTATTATTTTCCAGTTAGTGATAAACCATACGAAATGAGGTATAGAAAAGATGGAAAATTTAAGGACGAGTTTAAAAAAGGTTTTTTTGAAGTAAGTTCTGATTTAGCATTTGATATTTTATAATATGGATATATATATTGATGAGCTTAATTTAGAATCTTTCATAAATCAAAAAGATAATTCTTTGTATGCAGACACCTTAAAGTTATTAAAAAGGCAACTAGGTTTAAAATTTAATTTTCCAAAAGACAGATTAAAAACTAATCATAAGCTTGCACCACTTGTCCAATTATTAACTAGTGGCATGGGCAATACAGAAATTACTTTTAATAATAATTTTCCCAATCGACCATTGAAATCTAATTCAACAAATGATTTTAATTCTAATCAATTATCTTCAATTTTTTGGATAAATGATTCTGATAGCAACAAGCTGATTGAATCTGGTTCAATTATTTTAGGGGAATTAGGTGAAGAATTAAATCTAATTAATAAATTATTCTTTCATCAAAATGACTATCTGTTTGAAAAAAAATGGCGAATAAATGGCGAAGGTTTCCGTAATTGGGATGATATAAAAGATTTTTCTTTACCTCTAACCGATATTATAATAGTAGACAACTACATTTTAAGTAGTAAAGAAATTTTTAAAACCAATTTATTAAGCTATTTGAGTGTATTGATGCACAATAGTCAAGCAAAAGTAAATATTGTGATGTATGCACATCCAGATCAAATAGATGATGATGAAACTGAAATTCTTAAACAGATAAAATCTTGTGTAAAAAATGCAACAGGAAAAAAAGGTACTGCTACCATTATCAAAACTCGTAAAGAGCACGACAGAACAATTTTAACAAATTACAACAGGATATATTCCGGGGATACTTTTAATTTTTGGGATGGCGCAGGTAGAAAAATAACCAAAGGCAAAGAAATTACCTATTCTAGTAATGCGAGAGAAGAAAATCACCAATTATTTAAAGATCTTTTAAAAGATTTACAAGGTATTATAGATAAAAATCCGGAAAATATTGAAGGTGATAAAATATCAAATTACTTAAATTTTTAATCTGCGCACTAACTATGCACACATTAAACATATATTTGCAGAGTCAATAAGAAATAAAGATAGTAAAACAAAATATGAGCAATCAAAACACCAAAGTAGAAGTAGGATTCATCTGGCAAATCACAGATGACGTATTGCGAGATACTTTTAGAAAAAATGAAATAGGAGATGTGGTTTTACCCTTTGTGGTACTGCGCCGTTTAGATTGTATTCTAGAACCGGTAAATCAAAAAGTACGAGATAATTTTAATAGATTTCATGATAAATTATCTGAAGAAAAGCTAATCCCAGTGTTGCGAAAAGCAGCAGGTGGTTTAAAATTTTATAACACCTCAAAGCACACCCTACACTCTTTAAAAGATGAGCCTCAATACATAGAGATCAACTTTAACAATTACCTCAACGGTTTTAATCCAGAAGTAAGAGAAATACTGGAGAGTTTTCAGTTTGGAAAAATTATAGCACGCCTTAGTAAAAATCGTTTACTCTACGAAATGATTGATGCCATTTGTAAAATTGATTTACATACAGATGTAATAGACAATCACGGTATGGGTTATGTATTTGAAGAACTGATTCGTATTTCTAACGAGCAATCTAACGAGACCGCTGGAGAGCACTTCACACCAAGAGACGTTATTGGTATTATGAATGCCTTTTTGTTTGCCGGTGAGAAAGAAAACCTAACAAAACCAGGGATAATCCGTACTATTTATGATTGCGCCTGTGGTACTGGTGGTATGGTAAACTTAGGTAAAAAACACATCCTAGAAGAGGTTTGTAAAGACAGTGAACACAAACCAACTATTGTTACTTACGGACAAGAATTAAACGAGCAATCCTATGCTATTGCCAAATCAGAATCTTTGATTACCGGAGAAGACGCTAACAATATAAAATTAGGAAATACTTTTAGCCAGGATCAATTTCCAGACAAAAAATTCCATTATATGATGGCCAATCCTCCTTATGGAGTAACCTGGAAAAAAGACAAAAGTTTTATTGAAAACGAAGCCCTAAACCCTGCTGGAAGATTCTATGCAGGTACCCCAAGAGTTTCTGATGGCCAGTTGTTGTTTATACAACACATGATCTCTAAAATGGAGCGTGAAGGTTCTCGTATTGGCGTAGTTACCAATGGTTCTCCCCTATTTACAGGGTCTGCCGGAAGCGGAGAAAGTGAAATACGTAGATGGATTATAGAAAACGACTGGCTAGAATGCATCGTGTCTTTACCAAAAGATTTGTTTTATAATACCGGTATTAACACCTATATCTGGTTTTTAACCAATAAAAAAGATAAAAAGCGTAAAGGCAAAATTCAGCTTATTGATGGTAATGCCACAGAAACAATAACCGTAAATGGAAAAGAAAAACAAAGCCACCTATTCTGCCAGCCCAACAAAAAGAGTCTGGGTAACAAGCGTAACGAAATTACCAGTGAGCACATTGGGCAGCTACTTGAGCTATACACCAACTTTGAGGAAAGCGCCCACAGTAAAATATTCGATAACGAATACTTTGGATACTATGAATTAACCATAGAGCAGCCAGAGATGAGCATGCTAGAGGTAAATGATTTAAAAGAAGCCTTTAACTGTTTTAAAAACCCAGAATTAAAAGATAAAACACCGGGTCAGTTACTGGCGATTATGGAGGAAATTGAACATTTTAAAAATGCAGCTAATCGCGGAGAATTCATCTCTAGTTCACCAGTGACTGTGGATGCAGAGGGTAATTTAAAAATTATTAAAGACACTTCTAATCTTGACCCTGCTTTATTAGAGGGTATACCAGCAAAAGAAATTTACGACGATTACACAGCTAAAATTAGCAAAAAAGATATTAAAGAGATTGAAGCATTTTTGAAAAAAGCATTCAAACCGGACACAAAAAAACGAGACAAGGAGAGTGTGCCTTTAAATGCAGATGTTAACCAGTATTTTAAGGATGAAGTACTGCCCCACGTGCCAGATGCCTGGATAGACTATGACAAAACACGTATTGGTTATGAGCTTAACTTTACCAAATACTTTTACCAGTACAAACCACTGCGCGCTGCAAGTGAGGTAAAAACCGAAATAGTTGGCTTAGAGAAAAGTATTACGGAGCTTTTAAAAGATTTGATTAGCTAATGGAAAAGGTATACGAGACATATAAGGATAGTGGTGCTGAATGGATTGGAGAAATTCCTAAAGGTTGGAAAATCAAGAAAATGAAATGGATAACTTCCATTAAAAGAGGAGCTTCACCAAGACCAATTGCAGATCCAAAATATTTTGATGATGAAAATGGAGAATTTTCCTGGGTTAGAATTGCTGATGTTTCTGCAAGTGAAAGATACTTATTAGAAACTAAAGAAAAACTATCAGAATTAGGTGCTTCTTTAAGTGTAAAAAGATATCCAGGAGATTTCTTTTTAAGTATTGCAGGTTCTGTAGGAAAGCCAATTATTACAAAAATTAAATGTTGTATTCACGATGGTTTTGTTTGGTTTCCAGAATTGAAAATAAATCCAGAATTTTTATATTATATTTTTCAATCTGATTTACCTTTTGGTGGATTAGGTAAAGTAGGTACACAATTAAACTTGAATACTGAAACAATAGGTAATATTCAAATTCCTGATATTTCTGATGATGATATAAACTCAATTGTTAATTATCTAGATTACAAAACCGGTTTAATAGATGCCATTATTGCTCAAAAAGAAGCCCTTATCAAAAAACTAAAAGAGCAACGCCAAGCTATAATTAATGAAGCCGTTACCAAAGGTTTAAACAAAGATGTAAAACTAAAAGATTCTGGTATTGAGTGGTTGGGTGAAATCCCTGAGCATTGGGAGGTGGCTAAATTTAAATATTTTGCTAAAATTAAAAATGGTAAAGACCAAAAAAATGTCTTAAAAGAAGATGGATTATATCCGGTTTTAGGAACTGGTGGAGAATTTGGGAGAGCTTCAGAATTTCTATATGATAAGCCCTCTGTTCTTTTAGGTAGAAAAGGGACTATTGATAAACCTCAGTTTATCGAAGAACCCTTTTGGACTGTTGATACTCTTTTCTACACTGAAATACAAGAAGATGTTATACCAAAATATTTATTTTTTCTATCAACCATAATTCCTTTTAATTTATTGCAAGAAAGTAGTGCAGTACCAAGCATGACTCAAGATAAATTGCATAACGTTTTTTTTACTAAACCAATTAAAGAGGAGCAAAATAAGATTGTAAAACATATAGAAAATGAAATGGATAAAATGGATTTATTAATTAGTAAAGCAAACGAATCAATCAAAAAACTAAAAGAATACCGTCAATCCTTAATTTCTGAGGCGGTTACCGGTAAAGTAGATGTAAGAGATTGGCAAGCACCAAAAAGTTAAACATTATGTTTGGAAATAAGAAATTACACCATTTTGATACCCTGTTATCGTTTGGGCGCCATAAAGGTGCCAAAGTAACTCAAGTATTAGAGCAAGACCCAACTTATTTGGAGTGGGCATATGGTACCTTAGAAGATTTCTTTATCACAGATGGAGTATGGGAAGTCTTAAAAATGCATAAAGACTCAAAACCATTACCCTACAACCAAAACAAACACGAAGAAAAAAAAAGAAACTATAAAAATTACAGATTAAAACAGTACGCTAAAAAAATTGAAAAAGAATTATTTAGAAAATAAAAAATGGAAAAGTATATTTATTTAATTGCTGGCGTGAGTGTTGGCGCTGTCATCATTTACTTATGGTTAAAGCAGCAGTATGCGACAAAAACAGCGCGTTTACAAGCCAATCTTGATTACGCCAATGATAACAATGCACTGGACAATCTTCAAGATAAATACAATAAGTTAGAAGAGAAATTAAACAGCAAATCTGAAGATTGCACTGATCTTATACAAAAATTAGCGACAGCGAATGCAAATAATAAAGCTTTAGAAGAAAAACTTGATACCCAGAAAAAGGAGATAGAGGAATTAGGTAAAAAGTTCAATACCGAATTTGAAAACATTGCCGGAAAAATATTAAAAGCCAATACCAAGTCTTTTTCAGAAGTAAACGAAAGTAAAATTAAGGAGCTATTAAACCCTTTAGGGAAAAACATTAAAGAGTTTAAAGACAAAGTAGATGAGGTTTATGACAAAGAAGCTAAAGAACGTTTTTCACTCGGTCAAAAAGTAACTGAGTTAGTAAAGTTAAACGAGCAAATAAGCCAGGATGCTATTAACCTTACCAACGCCTTAAAAGGTGAGGCTAAAACTCAAGGAAATTGGGGTGAAATGATTTTAGAAAGTATTTTAGAGAAATCTGGCTTGCGAAAAGACGAGGAGTACTTTATGGAGCATCAGTTATTAGATGACGATGGGAAACCTCTGCGTTCAGATTCTGAGGGTAAAAAAATGCGCCCAGATGCAGTAATTAAATATCCAGACAACAGAAATGTAATTATCGATTCTAAAGTATCTTTAAATGCCTTTACAAGATATATTGCAGCTAATGATGTTTCAGAACAAAAAGCGGAACTCGATGCACATATTTCTGCAATTAAAACCCACATTGTGTCGTTAAGCACCAAGGGTTATGATGATTATAACAAGGCACTAGATTTTGTGATGATGTTTATACCAAGCGAGCCTGCTTATATCGCTGCTATGCAAGGTGATCCAGATTTGTGGAATTTCGCATATAAAAAGCGAATTTTACTAATGAATCCTACCAATTTAATTACGTCTTTAAAACTAATAGTAGATTTATGGAAAAGAGAGAATCAAAACCTGAATGCCATTGCAATTGCTGATAGAGGCGCTAAACTATATGATAAGTTTGCTGGTTTTGTAAAAAATTTAGAAAAAGTAGGAAGTTATATTGGTAGTGCTAAAACCTCTTATGACGAGGCTTATAAACAACTAAGTACCGGGAATGACAATTTAGTATTACAGGCAATGAAGCTTGAGGAATTGGGAGTGAAAAATAAAAAGGAATTGAACAAAGCGTTAAAAAGTGATGCTTTATTAAATCAACTAACAGAGTAAAGATGGCAGGAGGAACCAAAGAAATACATTTTGAAGACCATATTGTACAGTATTTAACCACCCATGACAATGGTGGTATTAATGAATATACCCAAGTAAATACTTCTGAGTATGACAAGCAATTGTGTATTATACCTGGTGAGTTAATTGAGTTTATAAAAACCTCACAACAAGATAAATACAATAACCTAACAGGCCAGTTAGGCGCTGTGGTAGACACTAAAATAATTGAAAGAGTTACAAAAAGTTTAAAAGTTAATAAGACACTTGTAACTTTGCGCGAAGGTGTAAAAATGAATGGTGTTACTCTAGATTTAGCTTATTTTAAACCTTCTAATGATAAGACACCAGAGCATGAAATTGGTTTTAAACTAAACCGATTAGCTGTTATTAGACAACTCGCCTACTCTACTAAAAATAACAATGAAATTGATTTAGGCTTTTTCATTAATGGAATTCCGGTAGCAACAGCAGAATTAAAAAATGCATTAACTAGACAAAACCATCACAACGCCATTAAACAGTATATGCAAGACAGAGACCCAAAAGGAGAACCACTTTTAGAGTTTCAGCGTTGTTTAGTGCATTTTGCTGTTGGGACAGAGCAGGCATATATGACAACCAAATTATCTGGTAAATCTACATATTTCTTGCCCTTTAATACAGGTCTAAAAAACCATAACCCTAATGGGTTTGCCACAGCCTACCTTTGGGAAGACATATTAAGGAAAGATTCTTTATTTGATTTGGTTCAAAATTTTGTAAATCTTCAAAAAGATGTAAACAGAAAGTTTGATAAGAAAACAGGAGAAATTGTTAACGTGCCATCTACAAAACTAATCTTCCCAAGATTTCATCAACTAAAAGCTGTTAGAAAATTACTAGAGCAGTTAAAAATTGATGGTACTGGTAAAAATTATTTAATCCAGCATTCTGCAGGTTCAGGAAAATCAAATACCATCACATGGTTAGCATATCGTTTGGCAAACTTTTATAAAAGCTTCACAGATGAAAAAGCGATGTATGATTCTGTTATTGTAGTAACAGATAGACGTGTATTAAACAAACAAATACAAGATAATATAAAACAGCTTGATTATACCCCAGGAATGGTAGCCTATGTTGATGAAAAGAAAACTTCACAAGACCTAAAAAAAGCGATTGAAGATAAAAAGAGAATCATCATTACAACCATCCAGAAATTTCCTATTATTAGTGATATTGTTGCTCAGTTTTCTGATCGTAAATATGCTATTTTAATAGATGAAGCGCATAGCTCTCAATCTGGTGAGGCAGCCAGACATATGCGAAAAGCACTGAGTCTTGAAGAAGCTGCGGAAAAAGATGTTCCAGGTAAAGACTTAGATGATATAATTGCAGATGAAATAAGAAAAAAAGGACAACAAGCTAATATTTCTCAATTTGCCTTTACAGCGACACCAAAACAAAAGACCATAGAATTATTTGGTACTCTAATAAATGGGAAGAAAGATGCGTTTGATGTATACACCATGGAGCAAGCCATTAAAGAAGGTTTTATTATAGATGTTCTAGATAATTACATGTCATTTAAGCGTTATTATAAATTAATAAAACGAAGCGATTCTAAAGACCTTGAGTATGATAAGAAAAAGACAGTTCGTGTCTTGGGTAATTATGTTGACTTACAAGACCATGCTATAGAAAAAAAAGCGCGTATTATTTTAGAACATTTCACCTCTGTTACTCAAAATAAGATTCAAGGACAAGCCAGAGGTATGCTCGTTACTAAATCAAGATTACATGCCGTGCGTTTCAAGAGAAAATTTGATGATGTAATGCGTGAAATGAAATTACCATATGAGGCACTGGTAGCGTTTTCAGGTACTGTGAAAGATGATGAAACCGGAGAGGAATACACTGAAAACAGCATGAATGATCTAGGGGGTAGAATGAGCATACCAGACGCATTAAAATTACCGAAATACAGACTTCTTATTGTAGCAAATAAGTTTCAAACTGGTTTTGACGAGCCTATGATGCATACCATGTTTGTAGATAAAAAATTAGGAGGAACAAGTACAGTACAAACCCTATCGCGTTTAAATAGGTGCGCAAAAGGAAAGTCCAGCACGATGATACTAGATTTCGTGAATGATCCAGAATTAATTCAAGAAGATTTCCAAGACCATTATGGTAAGAATTTTATTCAAGAAGAAAATCTTACCGATCCAAACGCAGCTTATGATAGTTTAAATGAAGTTGAAAATTACCAAGTATATCATGAGTCTGAGGTTGAGGCATTTTCAAAAATATTTTTTTCGGAAAACGAAGATTTTGAAAAATTACAACCCATACTTCAAGGAATTTCAGCGCGTTTTGTTGATAATTTTGATGAGGAAGACCAAGCAGCTTTTAAATCTGCTGCACAATCTTTTATAAAACTCTACCGCTTTTTAAGTCAAATCATCACATTTACTGATGTAGATTTAGAAAAAACCTACGTTTTCTTAAATGCACTATTGAAAATATTACCTTACGCCAAGACATCTTTGCCATTAGATGTAGTAAATGATGTAGAGCTAGATAGCTATAAAATACAGCATAAATATACTACAGCTCTAAAGTTAGAATCAGGAGATGGTGAACTAGAAGGTATGCAAGTTGGAGGTACTGGAAATACTCAAGATGAGGAATTAGATTTTCTAACTAAAATCATAAAAGTTTTAAACGACACCTATGGTTTAGAGCTAACCGAAGAGGATAAGGTTGAGTTCAGGAAAATGAAAGAAAGTATTTATGAGAATAATGAGCTAATGTCATTTTTTAACCTGAGTAATTCAAAAGACAATATCAAAGATAAATTTAGTGATGTGATTGATGACAAGCTTCTAGATTTTATCGATAAAAAACTAGAATTTTATAATAAAATGACTGAAGACAAAGTAAATTCTCAATTCAAAAATTTATGGTTTAATGAAATTTACGATCATAAGGTAAGAGGAATAGGGAAATAAAACTATAGAGTTTATAAAAATATAAATGGCTACAATTATACCTTCTTTGAATAAGATATTAAGTCAAAAGGTAAAACCTGAACCGGGAGAGCTACATCTTTTGAAATTTTTGGATTCTTACCTCGATGAATCTTTTGAAGTATATTTTAACCCCTACATGAATGGAGACAGACCAGATATTGTAATTATGCGCAAGGGTCAAGGGGTCTTAATAATTGAAGTTAAAGATTATAATTTAGATAGCTATCAACTTGATGAGCGCAAAAACTGGAAGGTAAAAAATCAAAATTTTAGAATAAAATCTCCAATTTCTCAAGCATTACAATACAAAGAAAATCTTTTTAATTTACATATTGAACATCTTTTAGAGTTAAAGATAAAAGACTTTAGATATTTTAGAATGGTATCAACTGCAGTATATTTTCATAATGCTAATGCAGATAAACTTTCTCAATTTTTAATTACACCTTTTTTACACGATAAAAAATATCAAGATTTTTTAAAGTACAACGTAAATTTAATAGCTAATGATAATTTGAATGACTTAGACTTTAAAGAACTTTTATATAAAAGTTATTTAGTTTCTAACAATAAATCATTTCTGTTTTCAGATGATATTTATAATAGTTTCAAAAGATTTTTAAAGCCTCCTATTCATTTATTAGAAGATGGTATTCAAATCCCCTACAGTAGAAAACAACTTGATATTATTTATGATGCAACACGAAAGCAGCAGAGGATTAAAGGTGTTGTAGGCTCTGGAAAAACTACAGTTTTGGCAGGGAGAGCTGTTCAGGCACATAAAAGAACCAAAGGAAAAGTACTAATACTAACTTTTAATATTACTTTAAAAAACTATATTAGAGATAAGATTTCACAAGTTAGAGAGGAGTTTCCTTGGAAGAATTTTGTAATTACAAACTATCATAACTTTATTAATTCAGAATTAAATAATTTGGGTATACCAGTTGTAGTTCCCTCAGATTTTGATAAACTCACAGGTGATAAAAAAACTGAATATTTTGAAAAAGAATACTACAGTAATAAGAGTTTATTCGAAAAAAATCGTGTTGGTATAAAACCATATGATGTAATTCTTATTGATGAAATACAAGACTACAAAAGACCATGGATGGAAATCTTGAAGGAATGTTTCCTATCAACTGATGGTGAGTATGTGTTATTTGGAGATGTAAAACAGAATATTTATAACACGGCTACTGAGAACAAAGATGTATCTACAAACGTAAAAGGGGTAACAGAACTTAAAAACTGCTTCCGTTCAGATTTTAAAATTAAAGATTTGGCAATTCATTATCAGGAAGATTTTTTTAAAGGAAAATATGAAATAGATAGTTTTAATAAGAAAAATACTGATTTAGAAATTGATTTCGAAAGAAATCAACAAGGCAGTATTAATTATATACATCTTACAAATACAGACCAAGTAAGTAGTTTATACACAATTATTCATGAGAATGCAATAAATAAAAATATTCCTCCAAATGACATAACCATTTTAGGTCACTCAGTATCATTACTGAAGAAATTTGATGCTTATTATCGATATGCTTCAAATGAGAAGACAAACACCATGTTTGAAAATCATGAAATCGTGTTTTTGATGGGGCTTAATTTTTTAAAACAAGATTGCTATCCAAACTGGTTGGTTACCGGTATGAATTTAATAAAACAGAATAGAAACAAAAAAGAATCTTTTAGGCAATTATGTGAATTATTTACTTTGTATAATTTACATTTAGAATATGGTGATTTTTTTAAAGAAAAGTTTAGTCGTTTGTGTATAAAATATAAAACTACATTAACTGATTTTGTTAATTTTTATTTAGAGTTTGAAGATGAGATTAAAACCTTTAAATCTGAATTCAGTGTATCAAGGATGTCCAACAAGATTAAAATAGTTAGAAATAATAAAAAGCTTCACTTCTTCATGAATAGTGGAACTGTGAAAATTTCAACTGTTCATAGTTTTAAGGGTTGGGAAAGTGAAACATTATTTCTTATTATCGAAAAAAAATTCAGTAGAATGGCCCAAACTTTTGATGAGATTTTATATACTGGATTAACAAGAAGTAGAAATAATTTAGTGATTATTAATTACGGCAATGAGGAATATCACGAAAAACTAAAAACTCTTATTAATAAGGTTAAGTAGTTCTATACTTATTTAAAATAGTAAACACCTTATTTAAAATTTTTATCAATAAATTAAATATATTTAGTTAAGAGAAATAGTGTGCATTAAATATGCACATATGTGTTTCATATTTGTAGTGTTATTAAAAACAAAGCTTTTATGACTACTTATCAGAAACATTGGAATGCCGAAATTGAATCCTTATTAAAGGAATTAAATGCTCCTCAATCTTTAGAGAAAAACATTATTGACACATTAAATAATGCAAGGCGTACTGGTATTTTCCCTAATCAAATTATTAATGCACTTCGCCTAGGTTTATCTATTAAAGAAGGAAATCAAAATATGGCTTTTGTAGCTTCAATGCAGAGTGGTAAATCTGGCACAATATACTTTCTATGTAATTATGTATTACCGGCTATTGGCTTAATTCGTGAATACGAATCAATTTTATTTGTAACGAGTATGCGTGATACTGATTTATATAATCAAAATTGCAGAGTCTTACAAAGAGAGTATTATGATGCTGCATCACATCAAATGAAGCCATCAAAAGTGAAGGTGATGAAAATGAGTGATTTCTTCAATCATCCAAATCCTCATAAAGTTGTTAATGAATTTGATGTGGAATTAATTGTTAGAGATGAAGATCAATATGGTTGCGGTGATGAATCAAGTTTTCAAGTTGCCTTTTTTAATGAATTAAGACGACACATTGCAGATATTAAATTATTAGCTGTAAGTGCAACTCCATACGATATATTAGATGCACAATTTAATGGTGATGCAGATGTAGATGTTATTGTTGGGGTTCGTCCTCCAGAATATTACGGTATTTCAGAAATGCTAAGAGATGGTTTGATAGAAAATATCCCTACAGATTTTAAACCTTTACAATCTCAAAAAGTTGATAATCGAACATTCTTCAACATACATCCAAAAGTAGAAGAATACGTAAACCATTTAAATACTTTTGAAAATGGATTAGGCATAATTAGAGAAACAAATACAACTAGAGCCTCAGAATTAAGAAAATTATTGTTAAAGCAATATCAGAAAGAGTGCAAAGTGGTATTAATTGGTTCTAACTCAGTTTGTGACTTTAGTATTAATGAAGGTGTTAAAGAAATCTCTGATTTAATATTAAGGCGAGGCAAGAGGGTTGTTCTTATAATTGTTCAGGCATTAACAGCCGGAAAGGATTTAGGAATGCTAAAAGAAAAAGTTCGTTTTGGAATTGAGCCTAGAGATAAACAATTAGCAAATGGTGCTCAAGGAATAACTGGACGATTTTGTGGTTATCACAACAACAGAGATTTTAAGTTAATGGCAAGTTTTGAGTTATTAAACCATTACTCAAAGTTTGAGCAAGATTGGGAAGTCTTTGCAGATCCAGAGTGGAGAAATGATTTATTTAATGCAAAGGTAAGAGGATTGAGTACACATACAAAATTTATTAAAAATCAATCAGAAGGAGTTTTTACTCCCATAGAAAATATTGAGTTTATCTCTTATGAAGAATTAAAAACTTATCAAGGTCGTAATAAATTACAATTTATTGATGATAAAGCATACAACCGTTTATTGAATTATTTTCAACCTACTTTTTATGATGTTAAAACGAAAGGAACTAGGTTTAATCAAAAGGGAGTTACTGTTCGTATTTCTTCTTCATACAATCAAGAAAGTAATAGAGTTTATAAAAATTGGAATTGTACAGAAAATAAAGACTTTGGTACTATATTCTTTAAAAAAGTTCAATACAAATACGGTTTATTAATTAGTAATTTTCCTTCTGATGATAGAAGAAATACAATAGGTCTTTCAGGTGTGAAAATTGTTACTTCTGGAGATAGAGAATGGAGGAACCAAGAAACATTGGTGCAAAACGATTCTATGTATAATGCAGCTTAATAACTAATAAAAAAAATCACATGAACGCACAAAATCACATGAACTATTTAGCCTTAAATCAAAATATTTTGAACAAACCTCTGGTTATAGGAAAAGGACCTCAAGAAGGAAGTTCAGAAACACCAATAACTACATTTCATGGACTTCAAGTATACTTGAATGGAACTCATATAATGCCTGAACATGAAGATCTTGACAAATGTTTTACTGTTGGAAGTATGACTCACCCTCACGCAATGATGGGAATGCCGGACTGTAGTGGGGTTTTAAGTTATGAATTTTGGGTCACAGAAAAGGAATATATTATCGTAGTCAGATTAAAATTAGATGAGTTCACAAATGGAGAATCTGAACCAGCAGCAGACATTTTATCCTTGGTGAAAAAAGATGAAATCCCAGAAATCATTGAACAAAATGAAGAGAGCTATGCAATGATTTGTCAAGAAATGATGTTGTGCCATTTGGAATCTTTATTTGAGTTTTACGAGAATTTAGAAGACCTAAACGATTGGTCGTTTGAGGATGACACCTTGTATTTTTATGTTGAATATCATTTTGAATTAAAAAATAACGTAAAAGCAATTGATGATGCATTGAAAGATTGATAACAAATGGATTATTAAATAGAAACTTGTAATTAACTTAATTAATAGTATTTAAAATGGAACCTATAACCATCAAACCCAATAAAACTAAAATAGACGAAAAACTTAAAAATGACTTAAAAAAACTTTGTGAAGAAGAAAGTCAAGTTATTGTGCATTGCAGGGTTTTAATACCCTATGGTGTTCATTTAAGAATATGGAAAAACACAAACTTAATTGCTCACGGTAGTGGAAAAAAAAGTAGTATGACTCATGCTGAAAATATTACATTTCATCCGGAATGGATGTGGTGTACAAAAGGACAACACAACTTCACATTATTTTTCAAAGCATTACCTAAAAACTGTAAAGCCTTTGATCTATTTGAGGACATACCGGAACTTGGTGGTTTTGTCAAAAAAAATATTAGACGGAATAAAAGTGATGTTTATCACGTGGAATTGTAATTTAAAAAAATTAACTGGTAAACTATCAAAACTAGAAAGGTATAGATTAAAAAAATGGGTGAAAAACAGAAATATATAAGGAAGGCATATTATGATGTAGCTGAAGAGTTTATGGCTGCTATCGCAGGGATGGACATAAGTACAGGAATAAAAATTGCAAAATTTATAGAGAAAAATTTCTCTTCTTTAGAAGGAAGCATATTAGTTTCTAAAGTGTTAGGAGGTTTAGTGATGGATGATGACAACGAACCAATCACATTTGGTTTAGAGATCATCAGGAATGATTCAGAATTTATTGTATTATCAAACTTGAAAATTATATCAATGGATGAATACCTTGACTTAATGAACTTAAAACAGAGAATTTAGATATGTTACTGAAGAAATACAATAAATATTAATAAAATACAGTTAAAATAATATGAAACAATACACAAACGCTATAATTTTTGGAGTTGCAATAGTTGCATCCTCAATTTTCTTAGGAAAGGCATATACAGACAGAAGTAAAGCAGACGGTGAAATTAGAGTAACAGGCCTAGGGAAAGCAGATTTTTCTTCTGATTTGATAGTTTGGGAAGGGAGGTTTAGCGCTCAAAATATAGACTTAAAAAAGTCATATTTAACATTAGAGAAAAATAAAGCCACCATTAATGAATATTTAGTTAAAAAAGGAATTGAAACTGAACAGCTCATTTATAGCGCTGTGAAAACAAAAGAAAATTTCAAACGTTTATATTCTCCAGAGGGTAAATTTATAGGCGAGGAGTTTGTTGAATATGAACTAACACAAACGGTTGCGATAGAGTCTAAAGAAGTTGATAAAATTGAAAAGGTATCAAGAGAAATCACAGAATTATTAAATCAAGGGGTTCAGTTTTATTCAGAATCACCAAGATATTATTATACAAAACTTGCAGACCTTAAAATCCAAATGATTTCTAAAGCTACTCAAGATGCTAGGTTAAGAGCAGAAAAAATAGCTGAATTCTCTGGAGGGAAATTAGGTAAGTTAGAATCTGCAAGAATGGGAATATTTCAAATTACAGGACAGAATTCAAAAGAATCGTATTCTTGGGGAGGTACATTTAATACAAGTTCTAGAGAAAAGACAGCCTCTATTACAATGAAACTAACTTATAAAGTTGATTAGATACATATACTAATGAATGATTTAAACATAATTCTATCCTTTGAAAATAGGTTACATTTAAACAAAGCGGCAGGAACTCTAATGCATGTTTTTGGTGAAGGTTATTTTATCACTGATGAATACGGGAGAGAAGTAAATACTCTTGTGAAAGAAAAAGAATTTGATAGGCTTATTGAAAAATTTAAATACCGTCATTTACTGATTGAAAAGCTTAACACAGAACATAAAGGGTCTTTTGAATTTGGTGAAGACAATGTTTTAGTCATAAACGAAAAACCAATCCTCAATGATTTTTGGAATATTCCTAAAAATAATAAGGAGGTAGCTATCTATTTCAAGTGTATTTCAGATATAATTGAATCTTATGATTTCACCAAAAAATAATTAATAAATTTATGGATAATCTATTCGATGCTTGTGTAGAATTCTTAAGATGGCTTGGCAACGTTGTTGGGTTAAGCTATAAAGAAATTAATATTTGGATTTTTGTAATCATAGAACCCATAATTTTTATACTTATGTTCCTTTGGATTGTTAAGTTAAGACGTAAATTGAAAAATAAGTCTTAACAAAATTCTTAATTTTTAAGAAAATAGTGGCTTTAACTTAACCTCACCATTTGGCATTAGAACATAAGTTTGATTAATCTCTAAAGTATTAATATCTATTGGTCCTTGACCGCTTATATTCATTAATTTTTCAAAAAGTTGATTTCTCTCTTTAATATTATTAGTAATAAAATGAATACCTAATATATTATAGCGGATGGCCCAACCATTATTAAATGAAATTTCAAACCAATCTAATGTATAACTTTTACTAGAAAAATATGTTAATACTTCTAGAGTTGTGTTGAAATGCAATCTCATTTTACGCTGAGGATTAACTTTTTTAGTGGTTTTTTTCTTTAATATTTTTTTTCTGTAATACAATTGTAAATCGGAAATCTGTAAGTGCTTAAAATGAATTAATACTAATAAACCATGATAAAAAGGATTAAACTTTATCTCAAAACTTCTATTAGCCTCGTTATCTATTACACTGAGGTTTTTTGTAACACTCATAAACGAACCCTCCATCTCAAGTGGAACATATCTTAATGTTAATGACTCAATTAATAAATATTGTTGGCTATCTTTCATCTAATACAATTTTATAATCACTACTAATTTTAAAACTCTAAGTTAATTTATATAGTTAAATTACAAGTTTTATTTCTATGATTTCCCTAAATCCTCCCCAAAATAGTACGATTTCACTCCCTTCTCCTCCACTATATTATTCCCAATAATTAACTCAGTATTTTCCATTTCGTCTCTATCAATTGATCACAATTTTATTATTTGCCAGGTCAATTTTAGGATTTCCAAGTTTGTTGATGGTAGACATTCCTAAAAGAAATCCAGTATCATCTATGCCAGGCATGACAGCTACCTCAATATTATAAATTGTTTTAGAACCTAATTTCATAGATGGCAATTGCCAAACTTCTGCAACCACGCTTTCGCCATTTGCTATATAATAGATACCCTTTCTTATAAAATGAGAACTCCTATTTATAAAACCAGAACGAATATGTTTATTTAAAAATGATTTTGAAACTGTACTAGTAGATGCGCCGGTGTCTAACATAAATGTGGTAGAAATACCGTTTACGCTTGTGTAAATAAATTTATGTCCGTTTCTTGGGGTTAGACGAATAAAGTTTTCTTGTTTTGATTTAACAATAGTAGTAGTTGGTTTGTTAGTATTACTAGACGGTTTAATAATAATTAATAGTAGTAACATTCCTATAAATCCAGACATTACTAAAATTATAGTTTTATGCTTTTCATAATAGGAGGGCTCTTGAGTTACAGGAACATCTTTTTTGTTTCTCTTTGAAGGCGTTTTAGGTGCCATAGCTAAACGTTCCACGTCTGACAAAACTTTAGCCTCTAAGTGATTTTTTGAAAGTTTACTGATAAGTTCCGTTGAGTCTTTTGCTTTTTCTAACTTAAAAATAAGGTCTAATGCCTCACTATAATTTTTTTCTGTATGTTTTAGTACTTCTATTAGACCAATAAGTTCTAATTTAGTCCTCATTGGGGCCTTTTTATACAACCCAACTACAGCGAATGCAGAGAGCTCTTTTGTAAGCCCGACACGTTGTCGCTTGATTTCTAAATTAGTTATGTTTTTCAATTAATTATATTTGAAATTTGGTTTAGGAAGATTCCAACTGGGTGTTCCTTCCGCAAAAGAAACAGAATTATTATAATAATCTAAATCTAAATCAGTAGTCTTTACGTTTGTCACGTCCCAACTGCTAAGATCTTGGTTAAAAGACGATGCACGAAAAAACATAGAACTCATTTTTGTTACATTATGCACATCCCAATTACTAATATCTTGATTAAAAGACGATGCAATTGCAAACATTAGATCCATATTTCTAACGTTACTCACATTCCAAGAGCCAATATCTTGATTAAAGTTTGAATCTAATCTTGGATATATTATTCCGAATTGCTCTTTATTGTACGAGTGTTTAGTGGCGCCACCTGAAAACATGGCTTCCATTGAATTTACTTTAGATACATTCCAGGAACCTATAGGTTGATTAAAAGAGTATGCACCTGAAAACATTTCCTCCATTTGGGTAACGTTACTGACATTCCAAATATCAATAGGTTGGTTGAATGATTGAGCATTACGAAACATTCCATTCATATTATTCACATTACTTACATCCCAATTGCTAATATCTTGGTTAAAAGCTGGATTTCCTTCAAATAGCTTACTCATGTCCGTTATCAGAGAGGTGCATACCCTATTTACAAGATATCCTTTTTCTATCATCATGAGTAAACTGTCTTTGTCTACTATGGTATATAAAATATCATCTATAGTTCCCTGATCTCCAATTTTTGCCCATTTTTGTGCTTTTATTGTTATTCCATTTTCATCTAAATAGACTGGATTTGGGGGTGATGAGGCATTAGTTACAGTATAGGTAACACCAAAAATAATTAGAGCCATAATAGCTACACCTGCAAGTATTTTTTTTGTTAAAGAGGTGTTTTTACTTGTTGGCCTCATCGGTGAGATTATTTTTGTTTTTTTTGTTGAAAAGCTCTTTTTATCTGATGTACCAATTCGTGCCCCTTTCTCTGTAGCCAAAATCGAAGAATTACTCAAAGCTTGATAAGCCTTTTGTACTTTTTTATATTCCTCTATAAAAAACTCTTGGTTATCGTTATTTTTAGGGTCTAATTCTTTAGACAAACGCTCGAAAGCGGTTTGTATTTCTTCTTGCGAAGCACCTTCTTTAAGGCCAAGTATTATATAATGTTTTTTCATCTACTCTTTTTTTATATATTTTCCTCTGTCGTAATTCATTACAAATGTTTTACCATTTTTTAAATAGAGAATTGATTTTCCGTGTTCTCTACCTTCTAAATGATTCTTTTCCGAACTAAGTGATCCGTCTTCTTTATACCAAATGCTTTTACCTTCGAGAATCATAGATAGATTATCTGTGGCATAAGGACTGATATTATATGCTCTACCTTGAAATTGAATTTTATCACTAAATGAAAAATAATCTCTTACTGCATAGGTTTTAGTGATTGAATCATAATCAAAAATTTCTCTATAATATTTAGATTTTTTTTCACTGGTTAACTTCCAGTCTTTATCGTAAAAAAAGCGTTTTTTTGCCTCTGGGAATACCGTTAAAAATAAGTCTACTTTTTCAGATACTACTTTCATTTTTTTAGTAGTGAGGTAATAGGTTTCAATATTTTCATTTAAAATTAGACAACACCATTTATCTGACCCACAAGTATTCCCTTCTTCTAAACAACTTACTTCATTGGTTTTATATTCTCCCTCAAACCAAATACCCTTTTTTAATAGTCTGTTATTTTTTTCACTAATACCTTTTCCATGTTTTTTACCTGATTTCCAATTTCCTTTATAAGTTTCACCAGATGGCCATGTATAGATTCCATAACCTTCTCTATATCCATTTTTAAAATTCCCTTTATAAACATCACCTTTCTTCCATTTTTGTTTTCCAAACCCATCAGCGTTTCCAAATTTATAATTTCCCTCATGCGAATATCCATCATTATCTTTATAAAGACCTTGTCCGTGTTTGTATCCAAATTGCCACAACCCCCTGTATATAGATCCATTTGTATAGGTCATTGTACCCTCTCCATGTGGTTTATCATATTTAAAAGATCCTTTATAAATAGTACCACTCTTATACCTCCTCTCGCCATTACCTTCAAAAAAACCCTCTCTAAAGTCACCTTTATAGCTTCCTCCATCTTTCCAAACATACTCTCCTTTTCCATGCATACGGCTTTCTTTAAAGTTCCCTGTGTATGTGGTTGTTTTATTTTCTAAGGTACCAAAGCCATTTTTACAATTACCTGAAGTACATTCTTGAGCCCTTATTAAAGGACAACAAATCAAGAAAAATAAAATAAACTTAAAATGCTTCATTTTTATTACTTGCTTTTGGTTTGAAATTCCCATTTTCAACTGTATATAAAGTGTAGGACATAGAGCTATTGTTAAGACGAATAACATCAGATTTATCCAATGATTCATTACTCACAAAACCACCTGTTATTTTGCCACAACTTGAATTTTTTATGTATTTATTAGGGTTCCAACCTTTTCCATAATAGAAAAAAGTTTGAAAACTTCCATTTCCTACTTTAAACTTATGATAGCCCCCTGCTTTGATATAAGCATGAGAATACACACGATTATTTTTCTTTACAATTACCACTACATCAGAATTAGAAGAGGCTTTAATATCTATAAATGAACATTCTTCATACCCATATGGTGGAGAGCAGTAAGGATTTCTTCCATAACAATATCTGTATGGAGTGGCTCCGGTATAAAGAGAATTTGTTGAATAATAACTAGCATAAGTTTCGTTAACATAGTCTTTTAAAGATGATAAATCATCATTATATTTCTCAATGGTATATGAAATATCTCCAAGACCTTCATTGGATCCTGAAAAGGTGTAAGCTTCTGATTTTTTTAACGGAAAAGACTTTTCATCTAATTTTGATTTTAATTTTTCTCGTATTTTTTTACTCATACCCGCTGTTAATCTTCGATATGTTTTGTCATATATTTTCAAAAACGATGCATTCTGTTTTTTTATTTTATTCTTAGAAGTTAAGTATTCATCTGTGAAATCATAAAAATCATTAATGGCCATAGTATTAGTCTCAAAGGTATTCTGATAGTTCTCTACACATTTTTCACATCTAACATCTGTATTTGAGAGTTTTTTCTGTTGAAAAACTTTTAACCCTCCTACCATTTGAATTAAGTCTTCAAATTCTTTTTCAGAAACCTTGTGGTTTTTTTTGGTTCTTCTTAACATCTCAAGATAGGGAGGAAGTGATGTACTATTTTTTTTATTTTCACCTAATCCAACTATGTAATGATTCCAGAAATTATCTGAATTTACGGCATTATAATACACACATTCAAAGAAATCTGGCTTATAAATCTCTACAGGAAATGTCTTTGAGTATATGAAAAAATTAACTGTAGAATCTACTATTTGTATTCTATCAGTCTCCTTAAAAAGAAACCCTTTATTAGTACCATCTGTAAGATGCTTATTTACAATTTCTGGGTGGTTTTCAAAAAACTTTGTTTCCCATATTTTTCTTGAGTTATTTTGATTGTATTCAGATTGTTCAATAATACGTGGAATCTCATTTTTAAAATCATTTGCCTTTACAAGAAAGTATATGTATGTAATGCCAAAAAATAACGTTAAAAATATTAGGGATCCTAAAAGTATTTTTTTTGTTTTTTTGGAAGGTTTTTTATTTAGTGGTGTTATTGGCTCCTTTTCATCAGTTAAAGGTGAAACTTCTTTGGCGGTATTTAAATTTGAGCTATTTTCATTTTCTTCAACATCTTTTATACTTTCAATATCTTCTTTTTTGTAAAGCATTGCCAACGCTTGTTGATAGGTTTTATTCCCCTTTTTAAAAGCTTCTAAAGAATTTATAATTTCTAATTTTTTAGCATTTTCAGATGCTTTAAATTTTTTCAAAATACTTACCAAAGTGTCTGAGTCTTCAAAAACATTTGGAACTTGAGATGGTTTAGCATCAATTTCATTTTTTTCTTCAGGTTTTTTTCCTGTAAGAGCTGTATAAGCCTCTTGAATTTTTTGATATTCTTCTACAAAAAAATCAAGATTGTCATTATTAGCTGGGTTTAACTCAATTGATAAACGCTCGTATGCGTTTTGTATGTCTTCTTGAGAAGCCCCGTTTTCTAGGCCTAGTATTTTGTAGTAGTTAATCATATTGCTCTTTTATTGATTAGAATAATAATAGGCATTATTACTATGTTCCTCTGCACGATTCATGTAATAATAAGAATTATTACTATATTCTTCTGCTCCAGACATATAACTTGAAGCTTCATCCATATATTCCTCAGCCTGATTTCTATATCTTCTTGCCTCCTCACTATAATCTTCTGTTTGATTCATAATAGATCTAGTTACAGAAATAGCATTATTATCACCTTGAACTTTAATGTATGTGAATACATTGAAACCAATAGAAAAAATTAAAAATAAGATGGTAATATTTTGCTTTATGCGTAACTTATTGTATCTTTTTTCTAAAGAATTATTTGATAATTTGGCTAAACTCTTAGGAACCATATCTTCTGGTTCTATAATTTTATTTTTGTGACTTTTTGCACCTTTTTCTGTTGCCAAAATAGAACTATTGTAAAGAGCTTTGTAAGCCTTTTGGACTTTTTCATATTCATCTTTAAAAAACTCTTGATTGTCGTTGTTTGAAGGATTTAGCTCTTTAGATAATTTATCATATGCAGTATTAATTTCTTCCTGAGAGGCACCTTCTTTTAAGCCTAGTGTTTGATAATGCTTTTTCATTTCTAAATTATTTTAATATTTTGATGTTATTGTTTTTGAGTATGCTTTATATTTTGGGTCCCATTTTTTTACTGTAATACGAGACCAAGTTTTTCTCTTGGTTAAAAATTTAACATTAATAATATTTCCAAAACTACTTTCAAAAGTTGTTTTAATATCTGGAAATCTTCTCCATTTTACATGTTCAAATAAAATTACATCTCCTTCTTTTGCTTTGAGTGAATACTCACCATCAAAATTTACGGAAACACTTTCACCTGTTGTTTTGTTGGTAACTTTAGCACCAACTACAGTTCTATTTTTATGATCTATGATTTTACCTTTAATAATAGCATATACTAGTTTTTCTTCTTTTTTTTCTGAATTGCAATATGAGTCTATAGCTTTTTGAGCTTCTTCATAACCGTATTTTAATGCTTTATTAAAGTCATTACATCCAGTACCAGCTTTCAAATATTGCTTTACCAAACCTACATTAAAATGGTAAACACCTTCTTTAGGACTTAATTTAGATGCTTTCCTAAAATTAATCAACGCATTTTCATACTCTTCTTTTTCAAAATTTTTAATACCAAGCTTATTATAATATTTAGAATCAAATGTTACTTTAGGCTTCTTTTTTCTTCTTTTTTTAGCTCTAGTTTTTGGTAATACTTTAATAAAGATAGAATCTGTTACAAAGGTATAACCCATGTAATCAATAGAAGCAGGTGCAATTACAAATTGCCCAGTTTTCTTTGGTGACAATTCATATTTATAAGTTTTTTTATATGAATATTTTCCATTTTGCCATGTATTACTAATATTTTGACTTGGACCCGCCAATACATTAAAATCCTCAAATGAAGGCGGTATAAAACTGGAAGCATCTTGTGAAAGTGTAAATTCTAACTGTATCGTTTGGTTTAATTTATAACTCGTTGTATCTGTAATAGCTTTAAATTGAATTTCTATATCAGATAATTTTTTTGGTATTGTTTTAACTTTAGATTCCTTTGTTATGGTTTTTTTTGGAAATGAGCTGTTCTTTTCTGGCTTAAGGCTGAATAAATACATAAGTACCAAACTAATGAGAGAAATAAATGAAATTAGCACTACCTTATTTGTATTCTTTTTTTTATTTGAGGCAGGCTCCTTTGATTGATTTTTAGGTTTAGATGGCCCCGGTTTTGTTATAGGTTTAGGGCTGCTTTTTATGCTTTTTTTGTTATCCGACGGCACCTCATTAACATGAATAAAACCTTTAGGTAATTTTTTAGATGTTTTCCAATGGTATGGGCTTATGAAAAAAGTTGCTATTTTTTTGCCCTTCTCATCATAAATAAGATATTCATCAATTTCTTTTTCAATTCCTTTAACCTTGATAGAACCTTTTCTTTTCCATGTTATTTTACCTCCTAAATTTGTTTTTAGCTGCTTTAGATATATTTCATTTGAAGGAATTCCATAAACTGGTATAGGATTTGTTTTACTAAGACCAAATTCCCCTTTCCCTTCTTTTATAGAAGGCTTATCGGATGCTTGCGGGTTAGACACAATTCCTTGAACAACCATTACTAACAAATTCTCATCCAATTCTAATGGCTCGCCTAACAACTCATGTAATGCCAGTAAGCACTCTTTATTTCCTGTACTCCCCAATACTTTATACAAAGTAAGAACACCTTCTTTGCTTTCTTTCGGTGATTTGTTGTATTTATCAATTAAAGTAGAACTCGTGTCAGAATCTGTTACTGCTATGACTTTTTGTGAATTTTCTTTTTCTTTTGGAGAGGTCTTAGCAGGTTTAGACACTAATTTTGGTGTCTCTTTTGGTATTTCTTTTGGTGTTGGTTCAAGTTTTTGAATTAATTGTTCTAGATTATCACAACGTTCATATTTATAAATAATATTTAAAGCTATTTTATAATTTTGACTTCCTGAGTTAATCTGATCCTCTATCTTTTTTAAAAAGTCTATTTTGTTAGTTGAATCATATTTTTTATAAGTCTCAAAAATAGATTCTATAGAATCTGCAGCTAATTGTTTTGGTTTAGGTGTTTTCTTAACCTCTTTTTTTAAAAATTTATATGCTTCTTGAACAAGCTCATATTCCTCAATAAAAAAATCTAAATTATCATTTTTTTTTGGGTCAAGGGTGTCATTCAAACGCTCGTAGGCATCCTGTATTTGCTCTTGTGAAGCATCTTGTTTGAGACCTAGTATGTCAAAATATTTTTTCATTGAGTACTATGTTCTATTATAAACCAATCCCCAATCAGCTATTTTTGAATAGATTTCAATATCGTATATGCGTACAGATGAGTTTACTTTTATGCCATATTTTTGATCATCATCATTTATCAAGTTTGTTATACCATCCTTTAATTGAATAGATTTGATTTTAAAACCATCTATATCAAAAAACTCCAATGAAAATGTTTTGTATTTTAAGGGTAACATAGATTTATCGGGTGTTTGTATAGTTAAAACATAATACATGTTTCTGTTTTCATATTTTGTTTTTAATGTAGCTGTATAACCTGGCCTTGAATACTCACCTCTGTCAATGCTTTTCTCAAAACTCTCTATAATTTTATTTTGTTTAAAAAAATAAGAGGTTGGCATTATTAAAACAGTTACAAAAGAAATGATCGAAAGAATTAAAATGACCCTATATTTTGTTTTTGGAATCGCGGAGTTTAAATTAAAACCAAAATTATGAAGGTACATGTAGTGTAAAAAAGCAATACAAGGTATATACAACAGACTTGCTACTAAATTTTCATCAAAGTTTGAATTGTCAATAATAAAAAAAGTAATAAGACCAAAACCTACGAGTAAAACTAAAGTTAAAATAACTCCTATAATTTTTGAATATGTGTTCATGAGTTTAGATTTTTTATGGGTGGGTAATTTATTTTTTATGGGTTTCGCAGAATTATCCATTGTATTTTCTGAACTAGGGTTTAATGGTTTCCCCTTAGGCTTTTGAACTCCTTTTTTCGTTGTTAATATCGAGGAATTCCTTAATTCTTTATAGGCCTCTTCAACCTTTTCATATTCCTCCACAAAAAATTCTTGATTGTCATTATTTGAAGGATTTAATTCTTTACTAAGTCTATCATAGGCGTCTTGTATTTGTTCTTGTGAAGCGTCTTGTTTGAGACCTAGTATGTCAAAATGTTTTTTCAACTTAAATATTTTTTATAGCTATGAAAAATAATTGAAAATACAATCATTGTTAAAGTAAAAAATGCAGCAGTAAAAGGTTGTGTTTGATTTCCTGTTATAAGACTCAAAAAAAATAAAATATTAAGTAATATACTAGGAATCATATACATTAAATATCCGTTTTTTTTTGCTTTATACATTCGTAAAGCTCCAATGAACTTTAAAAAAAATGGAATAGCTAGTAGTAAGAAAAATATTCCTATTATAAACCTGGAAAAAATTAATACAAAAAAGATTAATATAAAAAATCCCGAACCA
>Ga0206130_10001950_pt1 | contig 29564 bp, 39 predicted proteins | sample Helgoland_Spring_9_FD_148637 | JGI IMG/M metagenome (GOLD analysis project Ga0206130, IMG submission 148637) | Pelagic subsurface seawater microbial communities from Kabeltonne, Helgoland, North Sea - Helgoland_Spring_Bloom_20160512_1 | ecosystem: Environmental > Aquatic > Marine > Epipelagic ...
ATATTTAAAATAATTTCACGACATTACATACCACGAGGGTCGCTCCTTTGTCTGGTACCCAGCCTGAACTCTCTGCGTGGAGCAGCTGGATTACTGTTGCCCCTTCCATACCATAACGATCCAAGCGTGCGACGCTAAGGTTGACCGGGGGCGTTGTGAACTCTAAACATAGTTGAAGGTTAGTTCCTGACCTTTGATTATTGTCCATGCTTAAATTCTCCGGGCTCGGTTAGCCACCAGACCAACTCCATTGTTTTGGCCAAACCATTGGCCCCTATTTCGTAATTTTTATTCATCCAGTATGCTCCTATATTTACATTTGCGTTGAAGGGTTATGCAACAGTATATAGGTCAACAGACTAGAATGTATAGCAGTTACTTATAGTTGCACGACTATCTATTTTTAAAGTAGCTGTATATACTCATTAAAGTGATATAAACACCAGTAATTGGAGGTATTTAGTATGAATAAGCAAGGCAAAAGAACTGAGGAGTCGCTGCAATTACGCAAAGAAGGCGGCTTGTTTTTAAAAACATTACGACAGCACCGGGGACTCACACAGCGTGACATAGCTGAGGCTCTAAAATTAAATTACTATACAATGATTGCACAAATAGAAAGCGGAGCAGCGCGTATCCCTCCAGATCATTTTGTGGGCTATGCGAAAGTGCTTCGAGTGGACCCCCCGCTATTCATCAAAAAACTGATGGCATATTATGACCCGGTTACATACTCAGGATTATTTGGCAGCGTATACATATCGATGACCGATTTGCTGGACGTCTGATTGCAAAAAAAAACCCTCTTGCGAGGGTTAAATCTTAAAATAATATTCTTATAAATGAGGCCAGAGAGCCCCCGTGCGTGTAGCCTGCTGTTGCTATCTGCAGCGCGATGATCAGTTTCAGCAGCTTCTCATGAGCTTTTTGACGTGATGCGATCGCAGCGGCTGCGTCACGGAGTTGGTAGTGGGCCTCAAGTTTATTCCGTAATTGGTAAGCGTTTTGCTTCTCAATTTTCTCCACCAGCGAGGTGTAGTGATCACTCATATTTCAACCACTTAAAAGGTTAAGGTTTGGAGCCCAGAGCCTTGACGGATCGGAGCCCGAATGTTGCTGCAACACATCCCATGAAGCAAAATTGATACCACTCAGGCAGCGTGCTCATGACCTCAAAGGCTCCGGTCACCTGATTGATCATTTCCGGATTGCCCCATACTGCAGCATAGAAAATAACTATCAGCGGCGTCGTCAAAACGATGACGAGGAACTCATCCTTCAGAGAGGTCGCCATATCCGTTGCACTGGCGACATCAGCTGCGCGCTCACCTGCTATAATTGCCAGATCTTTGGTCAACTTCGCGTTGCTTTTCGCCTTACGATTTGACAGCCAATCAGATCCAAGGGACGTGACGGCTTTCAGTACAATTTTCCACATAATGTGATCCTTTATATTTTATCATTGTGCATAACGCCTGACAGAGTTAGGGCTCTTTGGCCAACTTGAATGGACCATTTTGAGTCCATCATCTCGAGCGCCGCGAGTTCATAATTACGGTCTTCGAGAGCTGCGTGCATTCTCTTAAACCCAGCAAGCCGGGTTGGGCCCATATTCACCATCATGTCGATCAGCACAGCCTTGCGCTCACCGCTCAGGTTCCAATAATAGGGGTAGCCATGCAGAAGCTCCTCGGCGTCAGCGATGTCATTGCTGAGCAAATACGTAGCCTCTGGTTGTGAAATACCTCTCGATTCTAGGTTGCGGCCATAGCCTATGGTCTGGATTCCCAGACTGTCGGCATAGGGGAATTGTCGGAACCCCTCATGCTCTTGTAGTAGCTCGAGAGCTTGATTTTTATATTGCATACTAATCCTTTGGGAATTCCGTTTTCACAGCGAGCAGCGCTTGATACAAGCCACCGTCGGTGTTGAGAGTCCCGGTTGATATGTCGTGAAAAAGGAGGTCGAGCTGGTCCCCGATGGCGGGGTATGCCCGGACTCGCTGCTGTTGATATGTTGGCTCAGGTAGGGTTCCTACTGAAACCCGGACAACAGCACCCAGCTCCTCGATGTAGCGATCGCCAGCAATATCGGTTGGTCCTATCGCAGGATTTTCACCGATATAAGGCAACCAGCCAGACTCCCCAGCCATTCCTGCCTGGGGGCCTAGTGTCACCTGTTCGGCGTCGTGGTCGTACTTTACAAATAAATCCATAATTACCTCAATGACATCATGATGCCGGACACGTTGTAGATCCGATCGTAGGACCAATCTTTACTAGGTTGCGAGTACGGCATTCCTCCGTTGCTAACTTGATTAAACAGCCTGACCCTGATCTGACAGTCCACGGAGTGTTGTGTGGAGTCATTCAGTGCCCCATTGAGGGCAAACTGGTAAGGGTCATAATCTGACTTCGATCGGAAAAAGAACTCGTTTACTAGCGTATAGCTCGTCGGAGGTGGGGGTATTGCAAGAGAGCGATTTACTAAGGCCAATATTGGACCAACGCCCGAGACCGGGTCCTGTTGGTAGGTAATGGTAGTTTTATTTGTCGCCGAATTATAAAAGGAGTACCACACACTTCCAAGGATTCTGGTGGAGCTGTAATATTGGTCCATCAGCTGCGTTCCGGCTGCAATATAAACTTGCCCGGAGACTGTCACCGAACCTGTGCCCCCCATATATGGACTACTGAACAGCTGCGGGCTGCTAATTGCTCCATACGATACATTTCCCGATGATGGAGCATTAACCCGCATCCACAGCTCGAGCTTATAGACATCATCGTTCTCGAACACCCCCCAGCCTGTTGCCGAGATATACGGCTTTCGCAGTATGTCTGCGCTTCCAGACGCCGGGATTGTGCCTTCAAAAATCGTGAAGCTGCTGGCGCCGGTAAGGTACGGAATATTCTGAGTCGTTTGCTTTTTAAAAGGCATCAGCGTGTTGATATCGCCGCTCAGGTTACTCACAAAAAGGTTGTCAGCATTCACCAAGTTAAAATCCAGAGTACCGCCTGAGATCCTTCCAGCTGAAATTGATCCAGTCGTTATTCGCGAACCATTAATTGTCGTTGTATCAGTTTGAATGGCTGCAGTAACTTGGGCGGCTGTTTGCAGATTGGAAATGTCTGGGATGTCGCTGTCCAAAGCAAAACCGCTGTCGTTGTTTAGGTCCGAAATGTTTTTACCTGACAAACTGATCCGAGCGGCGTTGATGGTCCCAGTGGTAATACGAGCACCATCAATGACAGTCGTGTCGGCTTCGATTGCTGCAGTGACTTGCGCAGCTGTTTGCAGTCCAGTGGTTAGGCCATCAGCGTATGTTTGTGCTGCTACTTGTGCGGCAGTGACATCAGCAGACGATGCGAGCCCAGAAATATCAGGAATATCAGCCGGGACAGCAAACGCATCGTTGTTGAGCTCTGAGGCATCCAGTCCTGATATGCTAATACGACCAGCGGCGATGGTGCCAGTGGTAATCCTTGCCCCATCGATGACAGTCGTGTCGGCTTCAATTGCTGCAGTGACTTGCGCGGCTGTTTGTAGGTTTGTCGTGAGACCATCGGCATATAATTCAGCAGCCTCTTGCAGTGCTGCGCCCTGAGCCGTTGTGACATAGCCTTCAAGATCGCCGTTTGCCACATAGTCCGACAGGTCAATTGCATCAACTGCATCAGACACCTCGGTCCCAGTAGCGTACAGGCTGTCGTTATTCAGCTCTGAGATGTTGATCCCTGAGATTGAAACCCGTGCAGCATCAATGGTCCCGGTGGTAATCCGTGCCCCATCAATGACAGTCTCATCAGCTTCAATTGCTGCGGTGACTTGAGCAGCGGTCTGTAGGTTTGTTGTTAGACCGGCTGCATAGGTTTCGGCGGCTGACTGAAGCGCCGCTCCCTCAGCTGTCGTGATGTAGTCTGATAGATCCGGAAGATCATCGGCTTCGAGATACGAGGAAAAGTCGAGCGCGGCGACAGCTGCAGCTGCAGCTGCGGCATCGGTAAGAGCTTGTGCTGCTTCAAGCGCTGCTGCGTCCGCTGCGGCCTTTGCGGCTACAGCTGCTGCGTCAAGATTAGTCCCAGCTGTTAGCGTGCCAATATTCACTACAACTACGGCTGAGAACTTACCCACTGTATTCCGATACCGCGCAGCAATGTTATACAGCTGCACGTCTTGTAGCCCGGTGATGGTATGGCTTTCTGTATCAGCTGGTAGGATGGCCCATGTGTAGACGCTCTCAGCATTTAGCTTGTAACCAACCTCAATACATTCAACAGCGGAGGTGCCTGTCGGCAGCTCATCCCATGTCACTGTGACATCGGTGTGTGCTGTACCGTCATCATTGAGTCGTGTAGCTGTTGTTGCAGCAACATTTACCATCGCAGCGGGTTGATCAAATAGGCTTGGTGTCATATTGAGCGCAACAGCCTCCGCGTCCTCGTCGCCGACGCTCCACGGATAGATGGTCGCGTCGTAGATCTGGGCCTTTACAGTGACAGTAAGGTCCGCATTCATTGAGGTCTCGCGGACCCGATAGAGCTTGTTAACAATATCCAGCGCGTCATTTGAGACTGTTATTACATCACCACAATCCAGCGCCATTGCCTGCGGTTGTGTTTTAAAGGTAATGTATTCCTGACTCCGTGATTCCCTCACTGCAAATTCAGCCATATCTCGTGCTTGATAAAAATCAGTGACACCGATCAACTCAAATTCACTGTGCAGGTCGTCACCATTATCAGCAGTAACATAGGCCTGATGAAGCAAGCTGTCTGCAGGTGGCCAGCTCACTGTGTCATCCTGATAGCCTTTGTTCTCATTTGGGAATTTTATTGTCGCCCGGTTCAACCGTTTAGATCTATCTGCCCAACCAAGATTGACGCCACCGAGGATGTTGTCATTGTCAAAAGACATGACAGACACGCCCTCCTCTTCCATCATCAACCGATATTTACCATTGATAAAAGGAAGCGATCCTTTCATTGTTTTCAATATTTCTTGGCAGTTGTCGATTGTAGAATTGTCAGACTCAAGGACAATATTTGTGGTGTAGCGCTTGCGCGAGGTTGCAGGCTGTCCATTTCTGAATCCGGGGAAAAACCCACCTGCCGGGACAGTTATTGTTATCCCCAGTAAATTGTTGTAAAAAGTAGTCGCTGCAGCAGCAGTCGGCTCGTCTGGTAAGTCAACCATAGTGTCGCAGGAGTTGGCTGCAGTAATGAAACTGGGTATATCAACATCGTTTACTGAAAGCGCTCGACCATAATCTGCCAGTAAGTAGTCCAGCAGACACAGCGCCGGGTTATCTGACCATGCTTTAACTGTTGGGCTGTTGAGGTGCGTGCGAGGGTCCCACACCTTGAGTCCCTGAATCTCAGCAGTAATGTTGGGCTCACCTTGAAACTCTGGGTCATCAGGCTTGTAATAAAACCGACACCATGACCACGCAAGGTCCTGCGCTTTCATGCTTGAAGTGATAGCCCCATGATTCGACCGAAGCCCCGAGAACATCGTTTGATTTGGGTTCCCGTGCTTTGTAAGAATTCTCGCCCATGCCTTACTACCATTTGAAAACCGAGCGTGCCCTGTTTTGTCCTTGTCGATTTTATAGTTGCCAATTGAGTGCACCGGGCCCTGACACCACACATCCAATCTGTGCAAATAGTCACTGTGATTTTTGGTGTTTGCGGTGCTCTCTCTTGGCGATATGTAGGCGCTGTCCCAGCCGCTAGTTTGTGGCATTGCGTATCTGGACACGGCTTTCCAAGCATTGTCTGTCGAAATTCGCCTCTTTCCGTAAATCATTTTGATCGGGTTAGAGCCACCACTTTTGCTGAGCATCATGCCAGCTTGTTTGTCCTTCATCTTTTGCTGCATGTTTTTCATCAGCTGCGCTGCGCCGACGACGACAGCTACTACTGCCGCAATAACCCATCCAATTATCATTGTTTAGTCCTTACCGTTTGCCCCAGCCGATGTTGCTCATTTCGTCGTGGGCATATTTAAAAAAGTCGTCCCCCGGGTGGAGGTCCTGCTGTAATTTGTTTGAGCTGTACCTCCCGGACATTTGGTTGAAACTGGCCCAGTGGCTTGTCAGCTTTACAGTGAGATTTGAATTTGAACCGTTTTCTCGAACACTAAAGCTATCGAGACTGCCCTTGTATAGGATAATAGGATCACCTTGAATCACATCGTCAATCAGTAACACCAACTTGATTACAGCGGGCAGCCCCCGGTAGCTTCCAGCAGCGTAGGCCTTCGCCAGTGTGTTTGTGACGTTACTGAGCTCGAGCGTGTAGGTCGCAAGATTTAGCTCTTGGGTCTGGTCGATGTTTGCGAATTTCACCAGCAGACCATTTGTGAGATATGTGTCACCGCCGACGGTCAGGTCATAGCCGTGGTTGGTGTAGTGCTGACCGACTGGCAGGTCCACCAGAAATGCGTATTCAAAATGGTCGGCATTGAGCGCGTTGAGAAACGCTGTCGAGAATGTCTGCATCAGAGTCGCTCCATCACATCGATTTCAAATCGGACCAGACCGTCCCGGCCATATTCGATCGACTGGATGTCGCTTTTTAAACTCACCCGCATGTATACCGGGTCAATCTCGGGTGTGCCACCTGCCACCAGCTTTGGTGGATAGTCACCGCCATCACTTGCGCACATGTAGACTTTGGTGTGTGTGTCGTAGGTGTAATATTCACCGACACCCCCGGCAGCCGTTCCGAATACTGGGATCTTGATATAAAACAACCCGGACCTCCCGGCTTGCTCCATTAAAAATGTGTGGATCGGCGAAAACTGCGTCCGGGTCATCGGTGGATAAACCAAAGTCGCCTCGAATCTCTGGCCTCCGATTTTGCGTGTTAGGATCTTTCCCGACAGCGACTCCGAGCTGAGAGTTTTCACTTTGGATGTGATTTTGAAGGAGACCGGGTCGGGATAGATTGGGAGTAATGGTGCAGGCATTGTGTGCTCCTTGTTTAGGGTATAGGGCCCCGAAGGGCCCCTCGTATTAGAACGGACTGTTCTGTGCAGATTCGTTGTAAATTTCCCGAATCATGCCTTCGAATTGCCCTCGATTGTTTCTGATCATGGCCTCAACATTGTCGGCATCCGAGCCATTCACGTTGAAGTTGAGCGTCGGATTGTTGGTGATGTTGTTGTTGCTGCTGTTTTGATTTGCCAAGAATTGAGACATATCTTTATTCAGCCGCTTGTCGACTACACGCTCACCAGACTCAAGCAAATAGGTCCCGGTGCTTGGGACGTTGTCGATGCCGTCATGCGCCTGACCAGACAGTGCTGCAACTTTGGCGACTGCTGTCGTTGCGATAATACCTGCTGATGCAGGTGCTGAGTTTGCACCAAAGGACGCAAGCGATGCCATCGCAGCAGCAGGGGCATAGGCTGCAGCCATAGTCGTGCCCGCAGCAACAGACGCAGCGACGCTGGACGCAATCCCGGCGACTTCCATTGCTTTCATCAGAGCCTGCTGGACCACCCAGCTCACACCCATCTCAACGAACGAGCTGATCACCTTGTCGAGGATTAAGCTGGCAATTGATTTCAAACCATCAGTGACTGAGGTAGTGCCCTTGATGATAGATGTGAACACGTTGGAGATGGGTTTGACCATGCTCTCGAATGCGCTGCGCATCCCTTCGGCTGCGGTCTGCATGTTGGACAGTTGCTCTGGTGTGAACTCTTCAGGCAACCCAGTGCCCGCGAGACCACCAGCGCCATCACCCATTCCACCGATGCCTCCCTCCTCTTCTTCTCCCGGAGTGAACACCTCGGGAACAAAAATAGAATCTGTGAACGTGTTGGCTTTTTGCTCCAGTGCATCGAGCTCGGCCTGCATCTTTTTGATTTTTAAGATGGCAGCCGACGTGTCGATTGTGAACTCGATGGGCGTGGCGTCGTCGAGGAATGGAATCTTGTTGTAGATTTCGAGCAGGTTGTTGACCTTCTCCAGTGACTCAGTAATCAGATCATTTAGGATCTCGATTACCTTGACACGGAACTTGTCAGCGCCGATTTTCATCTTCAGCCACATCTTGGCGATGGAGTCAGCCACGTTCTGAGCGAACACGCCAACATGACCCGCCATGTTTTTCAGCGCGTTCATTGTGAGGCCAACCAGATTGCGCCAGCCCACCATGAGCTCGTCGATGTTTTGAACGACCTTATAAATGCCGACGGCTAATGCGGCGACGCCGAGAACAATCCAAGTGATAGGGTTTGCAAGCATTGCCAAGGCGAGGCCAGACATTGCAGTCGTCAGGGCGACAATGCCGCCAACAACAATTGCACCGCCGATGGTCATCAGCACGATTGCGATCTCATCAAAAGCCGGGGCCATGAATCGGACCATCGGCTCGATTGCCCGCATAAAGTTGGTTGCAATTTGAGTCATCGATCGAAACAGATCATTGATACCGTTCTCGGCGACTATCATCTGCAGCTCTTCCAGCTGAGAATTAAACAGCAGGAGGTCGCCGTTGAGGCTGTCCATCTGAGTGGCCGCCATACGCTCGGCAGCGAAGCGGGCTTGGTCCAGCTTTTGCTTGAGCTGGTCAGCACCGAGGAGTCCCTCGTTCATGAACTGCATCATCGAGGACCCAGCGCGTCGACCGAAGATCGCGATCATGTCCTCTTCATTCCCGCCTGCGGCCTTCAGGTCCTCAAGGATGTCGACGAGGTTGCGGATCTTGCCCTCAGCGTTCCGGGTGTGGACGCCTAGTTTGCGCAGGGCTTTGGTTTGCGTCGTCATCTGTCCAGTTGATTCGGCCAGCATTTTCTCAGTCAGGCTGCCTGTAGACGATAACGATGCGAACGTGGCTCGCAGCGAGATGCCTGCCTTCGATCCTTTGATGCCTGCGTTGGCCATAGCGCCCAGCAGCGAGGCTGTCTGCTCAATAGACATACCAAAGGCGCGAGCGGATGGCGCAGCGTCTGACATAGCTGTCGCGAGGTCCGTGAGGTTCGTGTTTGATTTGGCAGTTGTTACAGCGAGAACGTCAGCAGCACGCTGCAGATCATCTGTGCTCATGCCCATGCCCTTCATGATGTTGGTCATGAAGTCGGCGGTATTCTGTACGGAGGTTTTGGTGGCAGCTGCGAGGTTCAGTGTGGGTCGCAATGCTGCATTAATTTCGGTGATGTTCAATCCGGCCTGAGCCAAAAAGGTTCCCGCCTCGGCGGTCTGTGTTGCTGTGAACTTGGTTGCTTTTGCAGCAGCACGCATCGACAGTGAGAGCGCGTTGATCTCTTTGGTCGTCGCGCCCGTCTTTGCCTTTACGTCCTGCAGTGCTTCAGTAAAATTCGCGTAGGTCTTGGCTGATTTGATAAATATAGCACCCGCTGCGACACCGACTGCAGCAAATGCAGCGGTCGCCTTTTTGGCGCTTTTCATCATGGAGCCGAACGACTTGTCCGCAGACTTCGAGGCGGCCTCGAGGTCCTTGCGGAATCGAGCACTGTTTGCAACCAAATCAACAGAGAGTCTGCTGATCGTGGCCATTGTTTTCCCTTATATTTTTTTTGCGTTTCTGCGGTTTCGTTTCATCTGTGTCCGCGCAGTTTTTTCGATGTGGACGCCGAGCAGTCGCCGAAAGTGCATGAAGACGACCTTTTCTTTGCCTTGGATAGCTGGGCGCATGAATGGCTGTGCTGCCATCTTTCGCTTGCCGTGCAGTCCATACTCAATGTTGAGGGCTTGGTGACCTGTCAGGCCGTCACGCCTTTTTGTCGTACCCGCTGACACCCGGGCGACCATTGCGGCCTTTTTGCTGATCTTGCGCAGCGTCCGGACGTCACTGGTCGAGGTGAGTTTGATTGTGGACTTCAGGCCCCCGGTCTCACCGACGACCACGTTGTTCAGCACCCGGGTATAAACTGGGCGCATGGCTTCCTTGCCTGCGGTCTTGAGCGCTTTCTTGTGGAGGTCGTGGTCGAGAGCGTTGAGGGCCTGCTCGAGCTCTTTCAGACCGCTGACCTTGACGGTCAACATCTTAGGTCTTGCCATTGGTCTGCTCCGATAGATTTTTAAACATAGCCATCTGGCTCGCCTGCTGCTGCCTGCGGTCGATGTAGCTCATTTGTTTTGGTTGGGAATAGATGTGAATGAAGTCAGTCGGTTGGAGAGCTTTCTTGCTGCCAGCGCAGTTGGCCACAGTTGCAGCCAATAGCCCTGCCCTGTAATCATCTCGGGCGGCTCCGAAGGGTTCAATGGACCAGTAGGCCATCCACTCAGCAAGTTCCTGAGAGGACAACCTGTTTTCCATTTCCCGGACGGTCATCCCGAGGTGGCCCGCAAGTCTGAATTTGAACCTGCGGGTCGGGTCTCGTTTCAGTTTTTTTCAAGTTCCTTGACGTCAGCGTCCGACATCCCGGACATGTTCCGACATATATCAAACAGACGATTGACGACCATTGCGTTTTTCTTGCCGAGCTCTGTCGCGTCGCTGTCTTTGAATACACGCTCCCCAGTCTCATCGCATATTGACAGGACCACCAGCCGAGCTCGAAGGTTTTCAAGGTTGGCCGACTGGCCGATTGATGCCTCGAAATGATCACGCTCTCGAGCTGTTAGGCCTCGGATGCAAATTTCGCCGCCCCATTCCGGGACGGGCACGTTTTGAATGTCGAGGTCGACGGCTTTAAATATTGATTTTCTATCTAGCATTTTTGTCTCCAAATATTAAAAATAAATAGAAGCCCACCCGGAGGTGGACTTTTATTTTTAGTGGTTAAACAGTGTCGAGGGCGAAGGCGACAGAGCCGTCGATGGCGATCTCGATGTTTGCAGAAACGACATCTTCGACGGGTGTGTCGATTGAATAGCCTGAAATGTAGCCAGTGAAAGTTGCCTTGGCATTCTCAGATCCGGACACCCATTTGATTGCGAAAATCTGCGAGGCGCCGCTGTCGTATTTTGTTTTGAGAGCGGTGTGACTTGCTTCACCAGCAACCCAGTTGACAGTCAATGACAATGTGCCAGAGTCTTTTTGACCGACCAGCTTTTGCTTGTAGTCTGAGCCGTACTTGTTGTACTCGATAATGTTTGCAGAGAGCTCCAGCGTACCGACTGAGGAAACCTCGGCAACTTTGGTGGAGGTGTCGAGAACTGTGTCAGCGGCTGCCAGCATGTGGAGTTCGGTAGCTAGACCGTGAAAAGGAGATGCGATATTGCTCATGGTTTTACCCTTAGTTGGTATAAATAGTTAAATTAATTATATTTCGATAGAGCTGAAGCTCTTCTTCATATGTGTTGATCGACGAGTCGATTTGAGACCCGGTGACACTGGTGGACCCCATTGGTCCCGTCATGCCGTTTAATAGATTGGTGATGTTCTCGGATAGAACCCTCAGCGTCTGATAGCTGGGGCTATACGCGAACAGCGTCACCGTATGTCTGATGACTGTTTCCATCGACCCAATTTGAGGAGCACTGTGTCCGGCACCGATCTCATAAACGATCGCGCTGCTGGTTGTGTCCTGCGGTAGCCGGAGGGCGTAAACACCCGCGACAGTTGAGCTGATGGCTGTATCGGCGAGGAGATGGGTCCGGAGGTCAATATCAATCATGATCGCTCCTCGCAGATCATCTGGATCTCGCGGTTGTTTAATTGGACATTAGCCACAGAGTTGATCTCGAGAGTGAGACCATTCAGGACGATATAAGCGGACCGGGGGAGAATGGCCAGCGCCGCGTAATATCTGAACCGAAGGTCGAATTCTGTCTTTGAGACTGATGACTCGTCAGTGGTGCTCTCTCTGCGCGGTTTAGTCGTGGCGCTGCAGGCAAACACACCGAGTGACACGAATGTGCTCTCAACTTCTCCGAATGAGTTTTGCGCTGTGGCGGGGATGAATATCTCAGCCTTGTTGTTTAATTTTCCAGCTCGCATGTCATCACCTCAACTTGTATGGATGGAGGAGATCCTTTGCAGCGATCACTGGTTTCAGGGCCTTGATATTATTCCCGACGATCTCATTTTCGCGGTTTTCCCAAAGACTTGCTGCGATCAATAGGATGGCCATTTGGATTGCGCCGGGTACTGCTGGAGCTGCTGTTCCTACAATGTAAGTGACACTGAGGGAGTCCACTTCGTTGGCGACATCGACGGGCCATTCCTTACCGAGTGCCGGATAAATCTGGGTGCGGCCATTACGTTCGAGGACCCTGTATTTGTCAGCTGGTAGAGTATGAGATGCAAACAGGCTATCCAGATAATCGATAGACGTGACGCTCCCACTGATCCCTCCTTTCAAAATGATAGGCAGCTTTGTGCTTTTTGTTGATGGCGGGAACCTGTCAAAAAACTGAGTCACGCTGCGGCTGATGAACATTCGACCTGTATATCTCTCAGCAAAATTTGTTGCTGCCTCAATCATGATTGTCATCTGATTCAGCTCAGCGACATCTGTGGTGGCATAGACAATGTGGCTCAAAAAATCATCAGTGGTGACAGGGTATTCCCCGAGAATCCCTTGGATCGAAGTGGGCACTGTGTTTGCTTGGACCCATTCTGTCGTGTAGAACTTTAATTGGGACGTTGAAAGATCAAACCACAGGTCTCCCTGCAGCGCTGCTGTTGGCGCAGTTTCTGAGACTGTAGTCTCACGGCTTTCAGCCTGCAGGGTTGCGATCTGTGCAGCGATTACGAGAGGATTGTCACTCACTAGGGTCGGAGTGTTGCTGATGTCTCCGATATACAACTTTGCGTCGGCTGAGTTGTAGAACATCGCTCCGGAGAGCAGGGTTGCCGGGACGTGTCCGACGACACCCGACCTGTTTAATTGTACTTGTGACATTGTTTGTCCTTTCGTTGGTTACCTTACCAGCCGAATGGGCCTTGCAAGGTGCGATATGTATCATCAGGCCCAGTGACCTCGATGAAACCCTGATCACTTAAATATTGCGGGTGGGGTGTCCCAATATTTGTGCGGCATTCCCAGCGGTAACAACCGAGCGCGACATATTGCTCAATCAGGGCGTCATCCAAAAAGTCATCCGAATAAACATAGGCGGTCGACCCTTGGGCGTCGGTGTTGTGTAGCGATACCAAAGCGATGAATGTCCCGTCGTCCTGCAAAATACCGCTGATCAAAGCCAGAGGGCGTCCGTCAGCGTCAGAGCTCAGGAAGTGATCCGAGCAATGACCCGCGAGCGCCCCTTGGATATAACTTTCGACGCTGGTGGCTCCGTCTTTATTTTCGATTGCTGTATGTCCGAATGCGTCGAGCTCAGGTGTTCTCACCAGCTGCAGTTGCTCGATTAATTTGACCTTGCACGCTGGAATCATGGCTGCCACAGCGTCGGCAGGAATTTCATTAGGTTTGGTTAAAATCACGCCTTCCATCTTGATACCTCTGGGCTATAAATAGCCGTTCTCGTAGTTTGTTTATGCTCGGCTTTAGTGCCAGGATTTGTATTTCTGGGTCGTCAGAATATTCTGCGAGCTTGTCGAGCCTGTAGGCATAGCCCTCAATCGTTGTGGCGCTGCCTTTTTGAAGAATGTCCAGATAATTGAAAGCCGACGCCATATAGCCGAGCATCCCGTACTTCAGGGCCTCATAGGGACTGAGACAATTACTGACGAGGATGTCGGTTTTGTGGTTCATATAGCGGGGCATCTTCATCAGTTTTTTGTCGCGCAATGCTCCGGCGTCTCTGTCCGGGATCGTGGTCCACAACTTTGGATTAATAATGAAAATGCCGAGATCAACCTGACCCTGATTGCAGGGGCTCTCGGTGTAGCTATAAAATCGAGACAGTGTCGGGTGGTCCGAATAGACCTGAGAGCGTGCCGCACAAATATGAAACTCTGAGAGCTTTTGCAGCGGCGGGATGTCACCCGGTCCCAGTTCAAGAATGACACCACCCATCACAACCAGTGTGAGCTCGTTGTCACACTCCTCCAGTGCTGTGCGTATGATCCCACCATTCAGGCCGACGATCGTGTAGCCCTTGCCCGGCATGTTTTTTTTAATTGAGGCCTCAGTGATTGCCGTGAATGGCGTGTCAATGATTAGGAGATTTAGGTTTAACATGTTCCAGATCTCCATATTCTGCAAAAAATTGGTCGACGTATTCCTGCGGGTTTGCTGTATGTGCCGGGATCAGTCCACTCCATTTTGTAGATAAAATTCGGACCAGTGCATCACTTTGAGTGTGCGGGCTGTTACATATGGCAGAATATATTGCGCTGTATGTTAGCTGCTTATTTCCACACCCAATGTCGTGCAGGGTCTTACCTTTTGCAATCCCAATTAGTCCCATCTCAGAATTTTCAGCGCAGCCTATTTGGCTGGCAGTTTCAAGCAGGTCATAGCCTGATAGATTTTTATCGAGGACATTGTTCCGGCCATATCTTTTGTGCAGCAGAGCGACCAGATCTCGTGAGCTCAGTGGGTGACATTTGATTTTGGCCCCTGCATTCACGCAGGTTTCTATCTTGTCCCAGTCCACAGCTTTGTTAAGAATGTTTGCTCCAGCTAAAAACAGGACAAAATCATGTGAGACTCGTGCCTTTCTCAGCTTGTATTTGTCTCTCGACGTAGTTTTTAAATCGTTGAGAATAGCCCGCCCCTCGTCGCTGATCGGACTTGTGGCGGCCTTTTCCATTATTGCGTGCGTGCGGGACACATCGCCTACCCGTAGATAAACGAATTTCCCCATCGCGTCGGTGTACATATACCCGTGGACACGGTCCGGGTCTGCCATGTCATACCAGAGGTCGTATTCAACTCGCGTGCTGTTGGGGCCCTCTTTTGGTAGCAGGGCCCGAACAGCGACGAGCGTGTCGTCTGGGTTTCGTAGCAGTGATCCAGTTTTAAAAAAGTGCGTCGTTTTATTCCCGAGAGACTCGTTTGTCGACATCGGTTTTAGTGCCATTTTTTAACTCCTCAATCTGGTTTTCCAGCTCCTCAATACGCTGATCAGTATCGTGAAAATGGTCCATTATTATCTCGAGAGTGTTCTCGAGTTTAGTGGTCATCAGTGCTATGTCTCCGTCCATTGTGATCCGTCCCAGTAGCGTGCATTATCAGCGCCAGCCGATCCGACCTCAGTGTCCACAGCTGTCCCGGTAACCCTCTCATAAACGACGGAGCTCGTTGTGCGAGCGGTGCCTTTAGAGGTTGTGCGGTTGGTTGTGTTGCTGGTGTTGAATATTGTGGCTGTGGCGTTGGTGGTCCCAAATATTGTGGAAGTGTCCAGCGAAGTATTAAACACAGTGTCTGTGAGTGTGCTGGTCCCAAATATTGTGGAAGTGTCTAGGCTTGTCGCAAATACCGAGTTTGTCGAACGGCTGGTCCCGAACGTAGTGCTCGTGGTTTGGTTCGTTGCAAACGTGGTGGTAGTTGCTCGCGAGGTCCCAAACACAGTGGCTGTTGCGACCGTTGTTGCATAGGTCGTGGCCGTATTGTGAGACGTTCCAAAAACGCTGGTCGTGCTGCGACTTGTTGCCCAGACCGAATTGGTGGCCCGGCTGGTTCCATAGGTCGTGGTCGTGGCGAACGCTGTTGTCGTTGCTCGTGACGTACCTGTGGCCCTGCTGGTCACCTTATTGGTGTTGTACGCAGTCACTGTTGCTCGTGACGTATTAAAGCCCGTCGTCGTGTTAAAACTCGTCGTCGTTGCGCGTGCTGTAGCGATGGACGTGTTGAACGTTGTTGTCGTGTTAAACGCCGTCGTCGTAGCCTTGGCCGTGTTATACACGGTTGAGGTGTTGAACGATGTTGTCGTGGCTCTGGCCGTGTTGAAGCCAGTGGTGGTGTTGAACGACGTTGTCGTGGCTCTGGCCGTGTTAAATCCAGTGCTGGTGTTGAACGACGTTGTTGTAGCCCTCGAAGTGCCATGCGACGTGTTGAAGCCGGTCGTGGTGTTGAACGACGTTGTTGTAGCTTTCGACGTGCCATGCGACGTGTTAAAGATGGTCGTGGTGTTGAACGACGTTGTTGTAGCTCTCGACGTGCCATGCGACGTGTTGAAGCCTGTGGTCGTGTTAAACGACGTTGTCGTAGCGTGCGACGTGCCATGCGACGTGTTGAAGCCGGTCGTGGTGTTGAACGACGTGGTCCACGCTGTCGTTGTTGCCTTCGAGGTTCCGCGCTGTGTCGTCCATCTTTTTGCATAGCTACCACCTGTGGTGCCCGCAGTTGTCGTGGTTCGAGAGGTGTTATAAGTGCCAGAAACTCGGCGTCTTATTCGATACCTGTGCGAAAGAACACCCTTAAATTTGTGGGTCCCAATAAATGAGCCTCGCTGATAATAATAACCACCGACCGTGTGCGATGTTGCAGCCGTCGATAATCCGGTGGCTGCGTATACGTTGTAGGGCCAATGAATAAAGGCAGACCCTGCGCTCGAAACTGTCCACGCATTGTTGTCTGGGACAATTTTAACAGTGGTCGCAAACCATCCGGTGAACGCATGCGTCGTGCCAAAAGTTGTGGTCGTGCTCTTTTGAGTGGCTGCTGACCAGTATGTGCTGCGATAGGTCGTAACACCGGTGTTATAGGACGTCGTGGTGCTGCGAGACGTTCCTCTTGAGGTTCCTGTCGCCCTACTCGTTCCATAGGTAGTCGTGTAGGAAGTTGTTGTTGCACGCGATGTCCCTGTAGCCCTACTCGTTCCATAGGTAGTTGTGTAGGCCGTCGTCGTTGCCCGGGAGGTTCCTGTCGCCCTACCCGTTCCATAGGTAGTCGTGTAGGCCGTCGTCGTCGCCCGAGAGGTCCCTGTCGCCCTACTCGTTCCATAGGTAGTTGTGTAGGCCGTCGTCGTCGCCCGTGATGTTCCGGTCAAGCGGCTTGTCCCGAAGGTTGTCGTGGTGCTGCGGCTTGTTCCCGTCACCCTCGAGGTGCCATAGGTCGTCGTCGTCGCCCGGGAGGTTCCTGTGGCGCGCGCTGTGGCGAATGTTGTAGTCGTTGAACGTGCTGTGCCCGTGGCTCGGCTCGTTGCAAAAACGCTATTGTACGCCGTCGTTGTGCTGCGGCTTGTTCCCGTAGCCCGGCTAGTTCCGAACGTGGTGGTCGTGCTGTGCGCCGTTCCAGTTGCAGTGTTGAAGCTGGTCGTGGTGTTGAATGCAGTCGTCGTGGCCTTGGATGTGCCCGTGGCGTGCGCTGTATTAAACGCGGTCACAGTCGACTGCGACGTGTTAAATGTTGTAGTCGTCGCGAGCTGTGTGTTGTAACCCGTGACAGTTGTGTGAGCGGTGTTAAATGTTGAAACAGTAGATCGAGAGGTGTTGAAACCTGTCGTCGTCGATCTGGCTGTGTTCCATGTGCTCACAGTATCCCGTACCGTGTTAAAAGCTGTCACTGTGTCGATCGAGGTGTTAAACGTCGATACAGTTGTCCGGGCGGTGTTAAACGCTGAGGTCGTTTCGCGCTGTGTCGCAAACGTCGAAACAGTCGACCTCGAGGTGTTGAAGGCTGTTGTGGTAGATCGCGACGTAGAATACGTCGTGCCAAATGCTGTATTAAATGCAGTCGTGAAAGCTGTAGTTGTCGCCCGGCTGGTGTTGTAGATTGCGGACCACGCCGTGTTGAGTGTGGAACCGTCCCAGACGATGATATTGTTCACCGCCCGCAGTGTTCCGGCTGCTGCCTTTAGTACAATTTGACTTGGCTCAGCAAGGCCTGAAGTTGTGCGCACTCGAATAGTCATACTACATACCAAATATGTCCGACTGGGTAACCAGTCCCACTTGTGGGTATTGATGAAACCACTGCGTGCAGCGTGGGTGCTGCAGCTCCAGTGGCACCTTGAGGCCCGGTGTTTCCTTGGGGTCCTTGACTTCCAGTAGGTCCGGTCGCTCCGGTATTACCTTGTGGTCCTTGCGGCCCAGTAGCGCCTTGAGGCCCAGTAGCGCCTTGAGGCCCAGTAGCACCAGTGTTGCCTTGTGGACCTTGTGCGCCTGTAGCGCCATCGTCACCAGCAGCGCCAGTGGCACCTTGTGGACCTGTAGCACCAGTGTTGCCTTGCGGACCTTGTGCGCCTGTAGCGCCATCGTCACCAGCAGCACCAGTGTCACCTTGTGGACCTTGTGCGCCAGTGTTCCCTTGGGGACCTTGTGATCCAGTAGCTCCTTGCGGCCCGGTAGCACCATCGTCACCGTTTGCACCCGTGGGACCTGTAGGCCCTTGAGGACCAGTGTTCCCTTGAGGACCTTGTGGTCCAGTAGCACCATCGTCACCGTCAGCACCAGCAGGACCTGTTGCACCTTGTGGGCCAGTAGCACCAGCAGGACCTGTTGCGCCCGATGTTAAATACCCGGAATCGTTTGTAAGCTGAGATAGTGCCGTCGGAATTGTTGGCAATCCCTCCAAATCGGAGTAATTACCACTGAAAGCAGCATCGTCGAGGTCGTTGCGTAAATCCGCATAGTCGCGTGCTTTACTCATAATTATTCCCTATTATTCGAGGCACTATTTGCACCTGCTAAATTAAATTTTCCACGCGACGAGTTCAAACACATCGCCCACAACAGCAGCCTCACCGAGAGTCACGGTAGAGACGTTAGAGGCGTATGTTGAGCTGTAGTCGCTTGATGCTAACCGGATGCCATTCATGAAGACTTCGAGGTCAGAGGGCTGCGCTGACAAACCACTGATTGTGAGTGCTGTCTGTCCAGCGGTTGCGGTGTGCTCAGCAGTGGCTCTGTATTGAGCTTCCAGCACAGTGATTCGACCACCGTCTGTTGACTGTGTGCTGGCAATTGATGTCACTTGTGACTGGTTGGCTTTTAATCCAATAGCCGTAGCGGTAGATGCTGCATAATCGGCATCGTCGCCAAGGGCTGCAGCCAGCTCGTTTAGAGTATCAAGAGCTGCAGGCGCAGCGTCTACGAGATCAGAGACAGCTGCTGCCACCTGAGTTGTGGTTGCGTAGCTGCTGTCGTTGCTCAGCTCCGACACATTAGTCGGCAGCGCAGCGGCGGTAATGTAGCCACTGTCATTTGTAAATGTAGAAACAGCCGACGGGTTTCCTGCGAGATCCGCATATTGGCCGGATGTGGCGACGTCGTCTAGGTCTGCCAATAGATTCGCAATTTGTCTTGCTTTGGACATAAAATTTGGCCTTTAGTATTAAGTTAAAGCGGAAACATCGATGGTCACATTGGTGCCATCGGTTAAATATAAGATCAAATCGTTCCCTACTATCGCGCCCGAGCTGACAGCAGCGGAGCTGCCACCTTGGTGTGATGTAGAGAGAGCGAGGATGTCGCCAGCATTAGCTGCACTGATTAAAGTGATCTTGAGAGTGTCGGCTGAGCCGAGATACTGCGCAGAAAAATCAACGCCAGTCAGTTTGACGCCGTTGAGATGCACATGGATATTAAAAGGCGTACCACTCACCCCGGTCAGGTTAAAAACAGACTGACCCTGAGTCGCTGTGGTTTCGCCATTCGCAATTTGGGGCGTGTTGATGATGCTGGTGTATTGGACGTCAAGATCACTGATCTCCCCTGCGAACGTGTTGCCGCTTAGTGGGGGGACATTGAAAATAATGTCGCTGCCTGCGATCGTGTAGTCCGTTCCCTCATAGTTGAGCACCCCGCCGACTGAAATATCGAGTGTGCGTTGTACTGGGAAGGCGTAGGGGGACCCACCGACGGCGAGGGCGAATGTTGTCTGCACCCCATTGAACGACGACGCAATGTTGTCGAAAGTGGCCATGTGGGCCTCCATAATTTTTGTGATTCGGTAGATAACTGCCCGGTTGCGGGTCTTATGCTTAATAAGAGGCCGACCCCGAAGGGCCGACCAATTTTGAGCGTCTAAAATTAAGCTGCGATTGCAACTACCTTCAGAGCTTCGGTGTTCAATAACATTGAGCCAACACGCTTGCGTGTGTAGAAGCTGATAGCACCATGAGCGCTGTATGGGTCGCGAAGCATAGAAACGCCAACACGGTCCACAACCTGATAGCCAGCTGCGAAGTCACCAAACACGATAGGCATGTTGCCAGCACCGATTTCGGCCATATCTTCGTTGATCACAATCTCGTATCCGAAAATGCGACCAGCAGCAGCTTCAGTGATGTCACGCTGTAGGAAGTATTCACCGTCGGTGGTCTTTAGATCGACCAGTACGTTGTGAGTCGCACGGCTCATCATCCACTTAGCGTTGCCAAGATAGCCAGTTTTAGTGTTCAGAACTACTGAGCGCAGCAGGTTGATCACAGCGTCAGAAGTAGCACCCAAATTAGTGGCAACACCGGATTTGATAACCTGATACTTACCAAAGTCACGAGTCGTGTCAGCGGCTGTGTATGCAGAAGTCGTGTCCAGACCATTCAGGATTCCGACAGGCTTATTGGTGCCGTTGCCATTCAAGAATGCGCTGTTCTCTTGCTCAGAGAATTCACGAGCAACCTCACCAGCCAACCATGCTTCGACGTTGAAGAATGAATCTTCGAGGACGTGCTGGTATGCCTTGGGAGATGCGTATACCTCACCAAAGACAGCTGAGATCTTGGCAAGCTCTGGGCTGCCAGTGTTCGGACGTGCTGCAGTCTCACCAACCCAACCAGAAGCAGAACCACCAAGAGAAACCAGCTGGCTGTAATCAGTTGTTGAAGTAGAGATGCCACCAACTAGCTGACGAATCGGGCTTGACTCGTGCTGCAGCTCGATGATGTTGCGGCTTACTTCGATAGGTAGTGCGTATCCGCCTTGTGCGTCTACAGAGATTTGTACGTCAGCAGCTTTAGCGCGAAGTCCTTCGACGCCTTTGCGAGCGAATGTCGCAAGCATGTCTTTGTTGTCCATTGTGTTGGATTCCTTAATTGATGAGGTTTTGAGTGCTGGGCGGTCGGCTTTTGCTTCGAGCGCTTCCATCTTTTCATTGAGGTTTTTGATTTGAGCGTCAGCGTCCGCTTTTACAGCTGCAACAGCGCTAACAGTGGCTTTAGTTTCAATAAGCGCACCTGTGTGTGCAGTAGACAATTCGAGTGCGTCAGCAACGGCTTTCAACGTCACTTCTTCAGTCTGCTTTTCAACAATTACATCAGTCATTTTATTTCCCATTTATGATTTGTAACATCCGCTTCAGCTCGAATTGAGCGTCTTCGTCTGTAGATTTTGAGTCGATTTCTGGAGCATCACGCGCCTCGTCCATCGCGGAGAAACCTTTGGCCAGAATGGCCTTGGCGTCCTTTCGAGAAACACCTGCATCACGCAGGGCCTTCTCTAGCGATCGAATGTCGTGGTCCGATTTTACGGCGGTCACGACAGACTCTTGGTTTGCCGGTATTGCTACCAGAGATATTTCATGAAGGTCTATTTCATGAAGTAAATTTGCGCCGGATTTCCGGTCGTACTCTTCGCGCATAACCCGGTATCCGATGGACATCGCATCGAGTGCTCCGTCCTTTAATAGTGCATAGGCCTCATCGGCATCGCGCACGCCTTTGGTCAAACGACCCTCAACATAGAGACCCTTGTCGTCCTCGCGCATCGACGTCCAGACCCCGATGGGTCGAGTGGTGTCATGGTGAGCGAGCATTTTGACTTTGGTCCCGGCTGCCGAGTGGTTGGCGATGGACTTAATGAATGCGCCGCGCTGGGTAATGTCCCCGTGACGGTCCTGATGATCGAACGTGTTCGCATATCCTGAGAACTTTCGCTCGTCTGATTCATCGAGAGTAAATGATTTGGAATCAAAGGCGAGAATCATTTTTTTCACTGCCATTGTTTTATCCCTGTTTGATTTGTTAGTTGTTTGTTTTAAATACCAGTCTTTAATAGCCGCCTCAGTGCCTTCAGGTCGACCATCTGCTACTGCCCTGTCGAGACACTCTTCTTGCGTAGTTTCCATTTTGTGGAAAACCGCGCCCGCATCCTGATAGGCCTTGAGCCAGTCCTCTCTTGGGGTTGTGTGGATAATCCACGCAGGCGACTCAATGCCCTCTATAATGGTTTTAATCGCCTCCTCTCGAGCATTGAGAGCCACTCTCCTAATTGCCCCGGAGGTGTCATGAGCAACCTCAGATCCAAAGGCTTGCGCGAGAACGTCATAGTCAATGACCACGTCACCAGAGGCTCCATGTTCTGAGACGTATGTCGATTTTCCAGAGCATGGAGCCCCGGTGACTACCGTAATTTTATTCCTCAGCATCTTCTGACTCCTGTGGCAATTCCTGAGACTCTTCTCCGAACTGTAAATTGTTGGACTGGGTGACAAACTCATCGCCGCCGTCTCGCGGGTTATATCCCAGCTCGGTGCGTGCTTCGTTTGGTGACATCACGCCCGCTGTGATCAGGGTGTTGTAGGTAGCCACCCGGGTGGTCATGTCAGTGCGCAGCAGGTTGGAAACGTCGAATTTAAAGCACTGCGTGGCCACATTTAAAAGGGCCTTATTTAGCCGGGCCTCGATCAGCATCAGATAGGGGAGCATCGTTGCTTTATAGAATGCGAGATCCTGATGCTCGATATTTGAAAAGGTGGCTCGGTCCAGATCGCCAATCATGAAGGGCGGCACCCGGAACATTGCGCAGATCTCAGATCGAGTGTATTTCCGAGAGTCCAGCAGCTGCACTTGGTCAGGCGTCATCGATACAGGTGAGAACTTCAGACCCTGCTCCAAGATGGCGACTTTGTGCGAATTACCGACACCACCGTGGCTGGCGTTCCAGCTGGCTTTGATGTTTTCAAATGAGTCATCGTCGAGAATGCCGTCAGTGTGGAGAACACCTCGAGGCGTTGCGTCGTTTGTGAATACGTTGGCCGCGTAGTCCCGGGCATCCATTCCGGCGCCGATTGTGTTGGCATTGTATTGGATAGGCGAGACACCTGTCACACCATCGAGGGACATGCCTCGGATGTGTAGGATCTGGTCAGGGCTCATCACGTCTTGATCGCCATTGTCGAAGGTGACGACATAAACTACGTTGTATTTCGAGTCCTGCTGGACCGATACGTTCTCAGTTTTTAATGGTAGGATCTCGACGACTTTCCCCGAGCTCGTGCGGTTTATGTAGCCATAGAAGTTGCCCGAAAGGCAGAGATTTACCATGACATAGCTGAAAAACTCAGAGCCAGTCTGGTAGTCGTTGGGGCTGCTCATCATTAGGGTATAAAGCGGAGCGGAGATGTGCGCCTCCCGTCCTGCTGGTGTGTCCCGGTAGAGATGACACGGCAGCGTCGCCATCGTGTCAGAGAGGACCTTCACGCAGCTGTAAACGGTATTCATGCGCATGGCCTGCTCATTGGTCACCGATCTTGTGGCTCCTGAAACACTGCCAAAAAAGTCCGACAGGGCCGAACTGTTAAACGGTAGTGATATTGGCGCGGCTTTCTGTTTGCGCCAGTTGAATAAAGCCATCACGGCCTCCTGTATAAGTTATAAGGTGCGAATCCCTCGAGATCGATAAACATCTAGCTGCAGGCCTCCGTTGACCTTGAGCCTGCCCAGAGCCATCACCAGAGCGATGACGCCGTCGATCTTGTTCTTGTCGCTGTCCTTTTTGATTTTGATATTGTCGTTCGGGTCTATAAACAGGACGCAATTACTGACCATCCACGATAAAACCGGATCACCACCGTGGATAATATTGCGAGCCTTGACGGCCTTCTCGAGCTCTTTTGATGGATCTGACATTGACATGATTCCCTGCGCGAACTTCACCATCGGGGCCCCCTTTTCAATTAGGGAAGCTGACAGCTGTGTTGCGCCATAGGCGTCATATGCAATTTCGCGCACGTTATAAGTTCCCATAGCTTTCATCACATCTTCCTCGATATAGCTGAGATCTGTGATGTTGCCCTCGGTCGTTGTAATGTACCCGGCGTCTCTCCATTCTCGATATTTATTGCCGATGAACCCGGTGGCGTTGTCCACAGTGTCCTCCGGGAGATAGTGCTGCAGATATGGGTATAGCTTGCCGTCCTCGACGAAAATAAGAGCCATCGAGGCAAAGTCAGAAACCGACGCGAGATCCAGACCTATGTAGCAGGGTTTACCCTTAAAGTGACTGATCGGTGGCCGATCGCCTTTGGACTCGTCCCAGTCGTGAGAGGTAATCCACGCAGCGGAGCTCGACATCCATTGGTTGAGTCGTTTGGTCCGAAAATTGGTTTCAGCAGTCGGCGACTCTTTGGCTTGCAGCGCCATTCTCTCGAGGTCATCCGGGAACACGCTGATCCCATAGGAGGGATTTGCTTTTTTCCAGACTTCGGGGTCCGTCCAGTCATCGTCGGCGTCGATGGTCCATATTGCCGCAAAAAATGTGTCGTCGTGAATATCCAGAGTCGGGTCCATAATCTTGATGCAATATTCGCGAACCTCGTAGCAAATGCCCTCACGATTGGTCCCGGACGTTGAAATTGCGAATGTGATCGGTTGGGCCCTCGCGCCCCCTGCTATGGTTAGGACGTTCCAGATCTCTGCCGTTTTATGAACGTGTAATTCATCGACCACGGTGAAACTCGGGCTTCGACCTTCCAGAGATCCAGCATCTGACGACAGGGGCTCGAACTTTGACCCGGAGGCGTCGTGGTGAATTGCGGATCTGTGGACCTTGAGGTGCTGCAGCAATTCAGGTGATTTTTTAACAAAGGCCTGCGCGTCCCCGAACACGATCCGACTTTGGTCCCTCGTGGTACTCGCGGCATAAATTTCAGCCGCTGATTCAAAATCAGCGATTAGATGATATAGCGCCAGACCCGAACAGAATGTCGATTTTCCAGACTTGCGGGGCACCTCGACATAGGCGGTCCGAAATCTCCGGTATCCGTCAGACGTCCGCATCCAGCCATAGAGCTGGGAAATGATAAACATCTGCCAGTCGGCGAGCTCGATGGGCTTCCCGGCGAGCGGACCCTTCAGGTGCTTGAGGAATGCGAAAAATTTGATCACCCGGTTCGCAGCTTCTGCGTCGTAGTGAAATTGGGAGCTTTTGTTTTTGTGTTTGCGCCGATCCTCAAGGGCGCGGGTGCAGGCGTGAACTAGCGGCTGCGCTGCTGGTTGTTCACCAGAGACAACACGTTCCGCATAGTTCCAGCCCGTGGAGTCGTGTTGCAGCATAGTTGTCTCCTTGTGCTAGGGTTTTTATTTGTTCTTTTTTGCTGGCTTTGGGGCGGGTTTTGGAGCAGGTGCTGGGGCAGGTGCTGGGGCGACATAGCGCCGGGCTGTTTCACACCACTCATAAACGATTGGCTTTTTCATAGTTGATCCTTTGGTTTTTAAAACGAAAAAACCGCAACATGTGCGGCTCTTTGGGGGGGGGTTAAGGCGTTAGGCCCTACAGTGTGGTCACTATCTGCCCTATGTCAGCAAAATGCTTTCGGTTCTGCTGGCAGCGGTCCCAGTCTCTAGGAATGATAGTTATCTCGTTTTTGAAAATTTCCTCAAAACCTTCGATGTGCTTCATGATGACTACAGCACTGAAAGGGCCAGCACTGATTGAAGTATGCAGCTCTAGTTTGTGGAATAGTTCCTCACCCGCACCGTAGCGACCGTCTTTTGTCACATTCTTGTAGATGTAGTAGATAGAACCCGTGACCTTACAAACAAAGAACCCACGATCATTGTTAAGAGCTTCGCGGGTGAATCTCTTAGGCTCGTAGCAGTTCTCATAGTCTTTGTAGAATTCCACACCAGAGATCTCTGCTGATTTTGCTAATGCTTCGTCGAATGTAGCGCTTGGGATATAGTTGATGACTGTTTTCATGTTGTTGCTCCGGGTTAGTAAGTTACTGAATATGCGCACATATTAGTAGAGCTTACAGGACCTGTCAACAACTTTATAACGATGAGTTACTGTATAATTATCCGGCTAAAAATGAATCAAAGGAATCGATCTCGATCGGTTTTGATGCGTCCACTTTCGTCCGTGCGGATGCGGTGAGACCATATTCGCCCATCATCTTCACAATGTTGGAATAGCTGATGTTCATCTGGGCAATTGCCGGGTGAGGTCTGTTTTTTACCTGACCCTGTGATCCTTCACTTTGTACCATTAGGCCTTCGCTATTCACGACAGCACGCAGCCGGAGATACATCGACAGCTGGTCCGACAGCAATGCGAAGCCGATGGCATCAACCTCGGTCCCTACACCCATGCTGTAGCAGTGGGTCGCGACTTGGTCATATAGCGCAGACGCGATTGGATCATGGTCAGTCCATGCAGGTTTGGTCGGTATTCCTGCCGGAACGGTCACGGTGTCCTGCGCCCGGTCCTTTCGGAATGTTCCCTCGAGTTTTTTGAGTGCCTCGGGCTTTCGTTTACGTCCTGCCATTGTATGCTCCTCAGCTGTGGCTAAATTAGGGCGGTTTTGGCCGGGGAGACGGTCCGGGACCATGTGAGGAGGTCATGGCTGTGCGAGATCCGCAAACTCGCGATTGTTGCAAACTCTGTGGAGCGCGATGCGCTGAGCTCCTTGGCTCTCAGGTCAAAGGGGTGTCTCTGGCCGCCTTTTGGCTGATGTTTGGAGTTTTCACAGATTTGCCCTCTGTCGGGTAAGTCCTGACGGACTCGGGGAAAAGTTGGAATATTTCATGATTTATCATGATTTGTGGGCTGATCAAAAAATGATCGCATACTGACATTAAAAGAGATCGAGCTGGGGTGCGCTGTCCAGACGCGGTGCCGCAGGTATTGGAAGGCCCCCCTCCCCTCCAGAGGCCCCTGAGAGGCTCTCCAGTGGACGCCAGATTATGTGCTAGATTATCGGCGTAGTCGTTGGAGAGCCTCTCAGATCGCGTTGTATTAGCTCCTGCGCAGCCTGTCCCGCTTGGTCTTGGCGTTGTGGCATGGGTGACATAGTGCCTGTAGATTCTTGGCGTCATGCCTAAGCTCCCACTGCACACGCACCGGGATGATGTGATCCACCATGTCAGCAGGGGTGGCCCTGCCTGCAGCCATACAATGCACACACACAGGGTGCCTCCTGCGGTAGGCCTTACTGATTGAGCGCCACACCTTGCCTTGATAGAACTTATTAAGCTGCACACGCTCATCTGTGACGGTGTAGGTAGAGACGGCCTCCTGTGTGCAGGGTGGGCATCTGGTGCCCTTGATAGCCATACCTGCACACATAGGGGTGCTACATGCAGCAGGGGCTGCTCTAGGCACTGCGGGCCACACGGTCCCACTCTGCAGCGGTGGCATCGTTGAGAGATCGGCACACTGTGTCAGGCTGCAGGATCTTCACCACCTCTAGGGCCTCATTGCATAGGTGGTCTAGGCTCCCGTTATTGTCTATCGTGTAGCAGGTGGGTGCTGAGAGGCCGCCCTCAGAGGCGTGCTCTGAGATGGGCGCTGCAGCACTTCTATTGATTCCGATAACCTTACCGCCGTTATTTAAAACGAACTTGTGCTCATTGTCATATCTGAGGTCAGTGATGAAAACGAAATCGACGTTGAACATTTTGAACTGGTTCAGCTTGTGGGTGGCCAGTTTTATCCATATCTCTGGATCGATCAGCTGCCTGCCCCACTCATCACCGAGCAGCTGCATCATTTGCCGTGGGCTGGCCATCAGATCATGAGAATCGATCAAATTTGTTTCTTTAAAGTCTCTTTGTTCAAAATCAGAAACATCGCAGTCCAATATCATTGAAACGGCGGCTTTGATCGGATCTGCGAATGACAATGTCCGAATAATCACTCTGGGATTGCGGTGTATGATTTGCTGCATCATTTTTGCAGCCGTAATGTCTTTTCCGGAACCTGCGGGTCCAGTTAATGCGATTAGTTGTGTCAATGTAATCTCCTCAGATTCTGACTGAAAAAAAAGCCCGAGGCTTTGAGGTCTCGGGCTGCTTTTGATGTAAATGCGGTCAGACTCCATGAAAGTCTGGCCTATTCGGCGAAGGTTGGGTGTAGCGGCGTTCTCTGTGGAATACAGGCTCCGAATTAGGTTCCGTGGCAGTCACTTGGGACATCGACGTGGTTGCAACATGTAAAATCGATTCCCCCTTCTATAGGGAGGGTTTGTGTGACCGATCAGACCTCTGGGAGGTCCAACCATTGCTCCTCGTCCGGGTTGAATAGCCGGATGCGCCTGTTCACACTGTCGTAGTCGCCCTCGCGAAGGATACGAGCCATCTGAGCCTGCTCGAGGTAGTTGGTTTGTCCTTTTGCTTTGTAGGCTGCCACAACAGCTTCCCACGCCTCGGGAAACCAGAAATCCTCCCCGACCCAGAATTCCCTGAGTATGGCGTGCGCACCTTTAGGACCCGTGCCCATCAGCCCTTTGTAGCCATCCGTGCTGTCACCCATGAGCACCTGCGACAGCCAGAAATGATTGGCTTCGGACTCTGTGGTGTACTCAGGCCACGCCATGACATGTGGCCGCAAGTATTGAGCATCCGGGAGCGTGAACATGTCTTTGTCGATTGACACAATCACACTGTCCGGGATCTTCCGATGGAGCATGTGGAACAGATCGTCGCCCTCGAGCCAGTCGATAGAGATGTGGTCATAACGTGCCTCGAGTGCTGTGCGCAGCTCCCCATAGCAAATAGGCTTCGGCTTTGCTTTGCGATTCATCTTGTAGGCAGGCATGACCAGCTTGCGCCAGTTGGTTGATGTTTTTGGTGAGTAGACGAGGATGACCGAGTTGCAGCCAGCCTGTCGCATCTCCTTCTCAATCTGTTCCTCAGCCTCGGCGATTGCCGAACTGATATCAGTCCAGATCTCACCACCAAAATCCCGCTGTGCTGATGAGCTCGCAACGTAGTTGATGACGTCTGCGTCGAGCAGCGCCACCTTGTTAATTGGTTCCATTTTCGTCTCCTAGTGAGTATCAGCCCATGAGCTGCCGACCATATGTTCCCCGGCGAGTGGGCACCTGAGATTCAGAGTGACCCCAGCCATTTCGATTGCTTTTGAGAATGAGCTGCCGAGTGTGTCGGCAATGTCCGGTTGTGCAGTCATCTGGACCTCATCGTGGACGTTGGCCACATAGTTCCAGCCGACAGGCATGTGGTCAGCATCAACCAGACCGAGAGCAGGCAGGACGTTGAAATGGAACTCCACGAGCGCCTGTTTCATGACGACGGCACCAGCACCCTGCAGCAGCGTGTTGAGAGCTGAGTGCTGCCCTTTGGTTGCTATCTTGCGACCGTCCAGACCCTTGAGCCACTTCTGCCGTTTGTCCCGTTCCTGACTGACAGCGATGATGTTCTCGAGCCCAGTGATACCCTTGAGCAGTTTGTCCCGGACGACCTTCCCGTTCTTGTGGTTGATTGCCTTGGGGGACTGTCCTGCCTTCTTGGCATCGTCCGACAATATCTCGGCGAGCTTCAGATTCCCGGCACCATACAAATATGCGTAGATCAGAGATTTCGCGCTGTTTCTGTCATAGAGCCCGGCGAGTCTCTGGGTCCTTGAGTGGGCGTCGGTGCCCTCCGAGTTGTTCCCGTGGATGACCGCCTCGGCATAGCTGCCACCGTCCCAGATTGCAAGGAAGGACGCCAGCATCCGCAGCTCGAGCCCGGAGGCATCGCAGCCGACCAGCTTGTGACCGTGGTCAGGAACCCAGACCTGTCGCATCCGAATGTCCTTCTTCTCGACCTGAGCCATGTTCGGATAAAAATG
>Ga0206130_10001958_pt1 | contig 29437 bp, 62 predicted proteins | sample Helgoland_Spring_9_FD_148637 | JGI IMG/M metagenome (GOLD analysis project Ga0206130, IMG submission 148637) | Pelagic subsurface seawater microbial communities from Kabeltonne, Helgoland, North Sea - Helgoland_Spring_Bloom_20160512_1 | ecosystem: Environmental > Aquatic > Marine > Epipelagic ...
CACTGATGCTTTTAAATTGAAAATTATCGACGACAAAGGTAACAGGATAAAAGCTACTTCGATTGACTCTTCCGACAAGAAATCTGCTTATACCGCATTTCATCGGTTGACATTTAACATTAAAAAATTATTGGCGAAAGCACCTGGAGGCCAGTCAAAATTGGCTTCCTATGCTGCAGCGCTTTATCTATTAAAAGAAAAGTACAACGTCAATGACAACAATTTACAAAAGATCGTGGAAGCGTCGGAAATCGACATCTTGGATATCTTACAAGAACAGTCCGAATGGTTCTTGTTGCATGATAAAATGCTGTCTCCAGGAATGTACCGAATACGCCACGAAAAAGTTCTATCCAGCACACTGGAAGAAATGGCCCGCCCGAATGATCGGATTAGAATAGAGCAAGATTGTTATCCGGTCGGTAACATATTCGGTATTGATGTGTATGAAGCTACGCATGTCAATACCAACCAACGAGTAGTGATTACCGTTGGAGAGATTTATCGTTAAGTTGTATGATGAAAAACAAGTTAGACCTACATGGTGTGAGACACATAGAAGTTGATCGTATTGTTGAGAATTTTATTCTCTGTAATCAAGACGATGCGCCACTTACAATCATCACCGGTGCGAGCAATAAAATGTTCGAAATCGTCACTGAAGTTGTCTTCAGAATTGGATGTGATGATGTCCAATATTTCCGTGAAGGGTATCTTAAGATTTACCGCGTATGAACTCAAAACACCTCAAAGAAGTTGGGATGTCCTACATCAAACATTTAACCCACGCTTGGGTCGTCGGATTCTCTCTACTGATACACGGCGTATTTCCCTTTATTCTAACCACATTTGCCCGCGACCGAATCTGTACCCACCCCCTCAAAGATGAACAAAATCAATAACTTACCAGTGGTTGTCCCATTAACCAATTCGAGAGATAATACTCTTGTAAATAAGGAAAGGGAAACGAAACATGATCGATTTTATCTCAATTCACGAAGGTCGTTTAGAATTGTATTCTGGTGAAGAATTAGTTTTTGCTGGTCGCGACCCACAAACTCTTGCAGATGTTGCTGTTCGTCGTGGTGGTATGGATTTTCAAGTTATGAGTTCGTCGACCTTTATCGAAGCTTCTTGTGGTTGTGAAGAATCTGCTCTTGAAGCTGGTTTCCGTTCCTCCAAAGAAGTTGCTGATCTTTGGGACAGCGTTTGTGACCTAGTTTAGTAATAAAATCAACAAGTTACCAGTGGTTGTTTTAATTACAGATTCGAGAGATAATACTCTTGTAAATAAGGAAAAGGAAGCGAAACATGACTAACGTAATCAAAGTTTACCAGTGGCATTTAAATGAACAAGACCGCGCAGCTCTCGAAGCTGGTGGCTGGGGCGCGAATGAGACTACTATAGCGTATGCTGATAAAGGCATGGATCGGTTCGACGCTGCGGCTTGGTTTCATAAGTTTTCTCACGTCGCAAACGTTGCCACTGGCACCCAGTTTGATGAACAATACCAGTCAGATTATTCTGCCCTCGAAGAAAGCTTTGAGATCATGAATCATTGGAACAATCCTGAGCTCGTCGAGCGGTTGGGTAAATGCGCCTCTATGAGTGTAGGCGATATTGTTGAATTCAAGGGTCGATTCTTCGTAGTTGCCGGTATGGGGTTTGAGGAAATTGCAATAACTCAACAAGGTATGGCTAGTTGAAACAAGAGGTAGAATGTACTAGAATAGTCTCATAAGCATTGAGTCTTATACACACAAACACAAAGGAGCGTAAAATGTTCTATAATGTAATAAAAGTAACAGTACTCGCGTCATTCATGTATATGATGTTTTCCATGGTGCAAATCATGGAACGAGTCAACACAAAGCTCGATAACAGAGCACAAGTCCCCACCGTACCTATCGACAGACCCGTTGAGCGGATTCAGCTAACTCCTGAGTACGATTTCCGTCCAGTGCCTCTGCTGTCGGAAGACCTCGCGAAACCAGAGACTGCAGAATACATAGAAGAAGTGCTGCACGATTTTGGTAATGGTATGTCTCTTTACAAGCTAAGTAGCCCTCAACCAGCCAACGCGGAGAATCAGATAGAATTTACTGATCGAACAACTGGTCTTCGGTATGTTGTAATTGGAGGCGAGAAATGATTTATACTAAAAGATTCACTCAATTGATTGTTGCCGTGTTTTTTCTCGCGATGTCTTTCGACGCGTTCTCTGACTCGAAAGCTAAGACCTTCGGACCAAATTGCACCTATGAAACTACGCAGATAATGAAAAATGGCGTTATTGTAGAGACAATCAAGGTCAAGAAATGTAAAGAAGAAACACAAATGGGTAAACAGAAATTTGACCCAAAAAACAATGGTAAACATGAGATGATCGCAGAGACCTACAAGGTTGGTTTATACTCGGTATTCATCTACGCTATGACGAAAATGGATTAAGTATTATGAACTTATTTGTTGGAATTGTTATTGGTATTTTGATTTGTTGGTATGAGCCGTCTATCGGCATTAAAGTGATGGAAATTATTAAGGAGATTATGAATGTTATCGCTTCAAAGATTTAAAGTAATTACTGCTGGTGCAATTATTCTATTGGCTACTGGCTGTGCGAGCACGAAACAATATAAAGTGCAGGAAGAAGCCAAGGATGATAGTTCTGTATTGAACCAAGTACCTGCTTGGTATATCGACCATGACGTCGACAAGGGGTTGGTGAAGAACAGAGACGCGGACGAATTCATTTATGGGGTTGGTTCTGCAGTATCCGCTGACTTGCAGCTCGCGATGGAAAAGGCTCTGCTTGCTGCTAAAGCAGATCTGGCTGATCAACTTGCAGGTGTGATCAATAAGAGCACTGAAGTCTTTATTGCGGAAGGCAGTGAAAGCGAGGGTACAGCTTCTCTCGCCTCTCGAGCGGAGTCTACGACGGTTAATACAGTAACTGACATGCGTGTTACTGGTTACCACGAATGGAACAAAGCAGTATATGTAACGAGAAACGACCAATATCGAGTATACGTCGGGTTACGCTGGACACAAAGCAATAAGAATCGCTTACAGGAATATATTGACAATCCGTCTAACCGTCCTCGAACACAGACTATCTCATACGTTGAACCTATCATTGAGGTAAACTGATCATGGAAAGAATCTTAGTAACCGGCGCTGAGGGATTCATTGGCCGCAACTTTGTTCGAATGTATAGCGACAAATATGATATTACTTCATTTGACCGAAACCATGGGGATATTAGAACCGCTGAATGGAATTTTCTCGAATTTGATTGTGTAGTACACTTGGCTGCTTTGGCTGGGGTTCGGCGCTCTCATAAAATTCCCGAGGAATATTGGGATATTAATGTGAATGGTAGCCAACAAATATTCGAACAGTTCACAGACATCCCCGTAATCTATGCGTCCTCTTCTTCGATATATGAATGGTGGTTGTCACCATACGCGACAACAAAGAAAGTTATGGAAGAAATCGCGGGGCGTAATACTCTTGGGTTGAGATTTCATACCGTCTACGGAGAGGATAGTCGTTCTGATATGTTATATGACCAGCTGTTACGAAAGAAGGTGAATTACCTGACAGATCATTCGCGTGATTGGACTCACGTCGAAGACGTAGCAGACGCTATAGATATTTGTATTGAAAAATTTAGTTTACTGTCTGATGTTCCGGCAATTGATGTTGGTAACGGCAGACCAGTACTAGTAGTTGACATGGCTGAACGCGTTTGGCCAGACAACAACCTTCCTGTAAAGGAAGTATCAGGTGAACGGTACAGCACCTGTGCTGATGCGAGTATATTGACTCAGCTCGGATGGGTACCAAAACACTTTATTTTAGATTAAGCACACAAAAACACACTTAGGAGTTTATTATGCCCCCACCTACTGGAAGAACAGGTTTCGAAATCCGCGCTGAATTATTGGCTCGAGCACAAGAAATCCTAGATAATAACAGAGCGCAAAAAGTAAATGCATGGTATGAATGGAACGTTCTACACCCAGAAGAAAAACGAGACCCTGTCATCAATATTGTCTCTGCTGAAGACGTAATCGCAGTGGCACGACAGTTGAAAGGCTTTGTTGACGAGAAATAAGAAGAGGAACTATGGAATTTGGCGCGGGAGTTATTATTGGAATTTGCTTAGGGTATCTCGTAAGGAGCTTTATGATGCTTTACGAGCTAGACCGAGTAATGCTCGAATCAGAAGAAGAAAATAAAAAACCATAATGTATAAGCGTTGGTATGTACCTTTTCACCAGTCGTTTGTCCACAGTTCTTCTGATCCTACGATAATAACTATCCCGTCATTTTTCACAGAAGAAGAATGCGACAATATAATTTCTAAGTCAACCAAGTTCACCTCGGGTTCTGTAGCCTCAAATACAAATAACACCAGAAAAGATATTAAAGACCAGTCGGTGCGCGAGTGCCAAGTTGCGTGGTTTGACCCTAAAAGGGCACTCTTTGCAAAGGAATTGCGCGAAAGAGTAGCAAAGATACTTGGCGTTTCTCCAGAAACCGGAGAGAACATACAAGTAGCTAAGTATGAGTCAGGTGGATTTTTTGTTCCGCATTTTGATTCTTTCGATGAAAATCTAATGAAAGTTTACGGTAACGTTGGTGGGTTTGGCCCAACGGGACAAAGGATATATACTGCAATAATTTACTTGAATACCTGTGTTGGAGGTAGTACAATCTTTCCAGAGCTTGGGATTAAGATTCCTCCAGAAAAAGGCAAATTGTTGTTGTTCAATCTCGTTGATGTAAACAATAAGATGCTGCCTTCTCATCTACATGAAGGTGCAAAGGTTCTCGAAGGTCAGAAATGGATTTGTACTCTTTGGTTTCGTGAGGGGTTCAGGTAGGTCGCTAACATGTATAGAGTAATAAGCTACTATAATAACAAGTTTGTAAGGAATGACGACTTCGATACATTCGAAGAAGCCATGGTGAACTTCAAGACATATACCTTTACTGGATTGACTACAGGTAAACCGAAACAATGTCTTAAAAGATTGCTGCTTCTCGACGAAGAAGGTCGGAAATGGGAATTTCGCGAGTAATAGATAATTAACAAATAATGAAATTGAAAGGCAGAAGCTTTAATGGCCAAAGAAGAATATAATGGTGTAATGATCGACAGATCTAGAGATAACCTATTCGACAAATTAGGTATGGCTAGATTATCAGAAAGTTACATGAAAGAAGACGAATCTTCACCACAAGAAAGGTTCGCGTTTGTAAGTAAAGAATTCAGCTCAAATCCAGAACACGCCCAGCGATTGTACGAATACTCATCGAAACATTGGCTGTCATACTCAACCCCGATACTATCATTCGGAAAATCATCCCATGGAATGCCTATATCTTGTTTCTTAAATTTTATCGATGACACCGCAGAAGGGTTAGTGCAAAACCTCGCAGAAACAAATTGGCTGTCGATGCTTGGGGGAGGTGTGGGAATTGGATTCGGTATTCGCTCAGCAGGCGAGAAATCCACCGGTGTTATTCCTCACCTTAAAACATACGACTCTTCCTCACTTGCATATAGGCAAGGTAAGACTCGTAGAGGGTCGTATGCAGCATACCTAGACATAACTCACCCCGATATCATCGCATTCTTGGAGATGAGAAAGCCCACTGGTGATCAAAATATGCGATGTCTTAATCTGCATCATGGCATCAATATCTCTGATCGATTCATGGAGCAAGTCGAGAGATCAATGATCGACCCGAACGCAGATGACGGTTGGAACCTTTGTGATCCACACACAGGTGAAGTTCGCGATACCGTCTCTTCCCGAGAATTGTGGCAACGTATTTTAGAAATGCGGATGGAAACTGGAGAGCCTTACCTACACTTCATTGACTCTTCGAACCGAGCAATGCCACAATTCCAAAAAGACTTAGGATTAAAAATTCATCAGTCTAACCTGTGTTCTGAAATCATTTTACCAACTAATAAAGACCGCACGGCTGTCTGTTGTCTGTCTTCTGTCAACTTAGAATACTATGACGCGTGGTCAAAAGACCCGTTATTTCTAAGAGATATGGCAGAAATGCTTGACAATGTATTGCAATACTTTATTGATAACGCACCAGACTCTGTCAGTCGCGCCAAATTCTCTGCTGCCAGAGAACGTTCTATTGGTATCGGCGCGCTGGGCTTCCACGCTTATCTACAGCGTAAGGGAATACCTTTCGAGAATCCAATGGCCAAGTCTGCGAATATTCGAATGTTTAAGCTGATCCGAGAGAGACTAGATGCAGCAAACCTTGAGTTGGGTGCCGAACGAGGTGAAGCTCCTGATGCAGAAGGAACAGGTCAGAGGTTCTCTCACGTAATGGCAATTGCTCCGAATGCGAGCTCTTCTATTATTATGGGTAATACTTCTCCCTCGATAGAACCGTACAGAGCCAATGCATACAGACAAGATACCCTCTCGGGTTCTTTCTTGAACAAGAACAAGTATCTCAACGAACTAATTACAACGCTATGTGAAGAAAACACTAAGCTAGACTATGACGATATTTGGTCTTCGATCATAGCGAACGACGGGTCAGTACAACATGTTACCGCGCTAGACGATTATACTAAGAGCATTTTCAAGACTTCCATGGAAATCGACCAACGTTGGGTCATTGAACACGCCTCTGACCGCCAAACGTATATCGACCAAGCACAATCATTAAATCTGTTTCTCCGACCAGACGTAAATGTTAAGTATCTGCATGCAGTACATTACATGGCGTGGAAAATGGGATTGAAGACCTTGTACTATTGTAGGTCAGAAAAACTCGGTAAGGCTGATCGAGTCTCTAAGAAAATTGAAAGAGAAGTAATTAAAGAATTGGATTTTCAAGCAATGATTGACGATTCAGTTTGTATCGCTTGTGAAGGATAATAAATGTCTACCAAAGTAAACTTATTAGAAGAACGCTCATACTTCAAACCATTCAATTACCCATGGGCGTACAACGCTTGGTTAAAACATGAGCAGTCACATTGGTTACACACTGAAGTGCCGATGGCAGAAGATGTTAAAGACTGGAAACAAAAATTAACCGATAATGAGAAGGGATTTCTTACTAACATATTTCGGTTCTTTACTCAAGGAGACATCGATGTTGCTGGTGGGTATGTTAAGAACTACTTACCGTATTTCCCGCAACCAGAAGTTAGAATGATGCTGACTGGGTTCGCTGCAAGAGAAGCGTTACACGTGGCAGCATACGCACACTTAATTGAAACACTGGGTATGCCAGAGTCAACTTACAATGAATTTCTAGAGTATGATGCAATGCGAGACAAGCATCAATACTTCATGGACTTATCACATTCGAATGGAACAAAGGAATCTGTTGCAACTAATATTGCAGCTTTCTCCGCGTTCACTGAAGGTATGCAACTGTTCTCTTCCTTCATCATGCTCTTGAACTTCCCCCGCCATGGTAAGATGAAAGGAATGGGCCAGATTGTTACGTGGTCTATTGTGGACGAGACGATGCACGCAGAATCTATGATTAAGCTGTTTCGAACATATGTCGAGGAGAATCTAGAAATTTGGAACGATTCATTGAAATCTCAAATTTATATTATTGCCGAACAAATGGTAGAGCTAGAGGACAAGTTCATTGACCTCGCTTTTGCAATGGGGCCAATGGAGGGGTTGACACCTGCTGAAGTCAAACAGTATATTCGTTACATCGCAGACCGTCGATTAATTTCTCTTGGACTGAAGGGTATCTTCAAAGTTAAGAAAAATCCAATCCGCTGGGTTGAAGAGATGATCAACGCTCCGACGCACACCAACTTCTTTGAAAACAGAGCCACAGACTACGCTCGGGGCGCTCTGTCGGGCGATTGGTCAGAAGTTTGGGGAAGTGTTTAACAATAATTCTTCCTTCCTCCGAGGGGTCGAGAGACACATATAAGTAAGTCTTGTACGTTATTATCGAGACTTTGACATGTGGATCTATAAGGGTGAACCCTTCGACCCCGAACAGGATTATCTGGAACAATATGTCGGATTTGTGTATACGATTCGAGAAAAAACTACTGGTATGAAATATATCGGAAAGAAGTTGTTTTGGAAACCAAAAACCCTGCCTGTAACTAAAACAAGAAAACGCAAAGTTAAAACCAAAGTCTTGTCTGATTGGAAAACCTATTTCGGGTCAAGTAACGTTCTGAAAGAAAGGGTTGTAGAGAAAGGCGAAGATGAATACGAACGCACCATTCTCAGGCTCTGTATTACTAAAGGCGAGTGTTCTTACTACGAAGCAAAATGGCAGTTTGAAACTGACGCCATTTTAAGAGAAGATTACTATAATGAACTCATAATGTGTAGGATAAACTCAAAACACATAAAAACCTAAATATTATTGTATCGTGAGGATTAAAACGATGGCTTACAAAAATACACTCGAAGTGCATGAAATTTTCGAACTGGTCTCGAAAGCAAAAAATCGAACAGACCGTATTTCAGCGCTTCAACAAAACGCGACTCCTGCGATTAAAGACATTCTGCGAGGATTGTACGACGATCGAGTTCAGTGGAATTTACCTGGAGGCGAACCACCATATACCCCCAATGAGCCAGAATCCCCACCCAGCAGTTTACGAAAGATGCATTTGAATTTTAAGTATCTGGTCAAAGGTATTGCGGCCAGTGATTCGTTAATATCTGTTAAGAGAGAAAAAATCTTTTTAGATATGCTCGAATCAATTCACCCAGCTGACGCTAAATTGATGGTGTCTGTAATCAACAAAAAGAACCCAGTGAAGGGATTAACCAAAAAAATCGTACAGGAGGCAATTCCTGGATTGATCCCCTAATTTATATAATGTTCAAGAAACTAATAAAAGGAGTGCTAATGGTAGTAAACAATCCAATAGAAGAATTTAAAAAAGACTCATTTAAACTTGGACACAACGTAATATCGTTGAATAGAATAAATTAATAAGGGGGTGATCATCATCTCGGTAGGAGCTTCTGTTAGAGGCTCCTGCTGTTAATAAATCACCAAAGGTAAAATAATTATGATGAAGGGTACGAACACGCAGGTCAATCAAATCCTGCATAAGATACCAACCAATTCGATTGGAGCTGAAATCGGAATCTGGAAAGGCCAGACTAGTCGAAAATTTCTAGAAAAAAACCTATCACATTTCCATATGGTTGATCCATACAGCATGGGTGTCAACTCAGGAAGAACATTAGATCAAAAACTGGACCGATATAAAGATATTGTCGGCAGCAAGAACCCCGAAGATTTCCAGGAATATTACGATCGGCTCTACCTAGAAATTGAAAAAGAATTTGGTTCCAAAAATAATGTCACTGTACACAGATCTTATTCAAAAGAATTCTTTGATTCCATCGAAGATAATTATCTAGACTGGATATATATTGACGGTGACCATACCTATGAAGGCTGTTTGTTTGACCTACAAATGTCACTCAAGAAAGTTAAGTCAGGAGGGAGCATCTTCGGAGACGACTACCGAAACCAAGGTGGTGGTGGTAAAGCAGGAGTAATAAAAGCTGTTCCTGAATTCGCCTCCAAACAGAACCTCAAATTGATCCCATATGGTCTAACACAATTCGAATTCAAGGTGCCATAAATGCCAACATATGATATGAAAAACACCAAGACTGGTGAAGTGAAAGAAATGTTCTTAAAAATAGCAGAGAAAGAAGAGTTGGTTGCAGCCGGAGAATGGGAGCAAGTGCATCTCGGATCCTACTCTATTATTACCCATACAGGCAGTATTATAAATAAAACTTCAGGAGACTGGAAAGATCTATTGAAAGCGGTCAAGAAAGGATCCGGCAGAAACAACACGATTAAAACATAGACGATGGAATTATCAAAGATGCATAATTTAACCCACATAGAAGAGGAAGTACTATCGCTTCTTCCTCCCTGCTTACCCCATGGGTTAAAGGTTGCTGTGTTGTCGAAGTTGGGGATACTACAAACTCCTAAACCCGCGCCTGTCGCATTAAAATCCAACGTAGTGTACTTGAGGAAACAACAATGAACCGAAACGAAGTATTTGAAACACTAAAGATTGACGAGGGGGTAGAATATAAAATCTATCTTGATCACCTCGGTTACCCCACCTTTGGCGTAGGACATTTAATTACAGAAGCCGACCCTGAATCCGATCAACCGGAAGGCTCTGAAATCAGTGAAGAAAGAGTTTGGGAAGCGTTTGAACAAGACCTAGATACATCTATTGCTGAATGTCATCAATTATTTCCAGGTGGTCAATTCGACAACTTCCCTGAAGAAGTCCAGCAGATTATCGTTAATATGATATTTAACATGGGCAGACCACGTCTGTCTAAGTTCAAGAAAATGATCGCAGCGATTGAAGCTGGTGATTGGAAAACTGCCGCTGTTGAGGGGCGCGACTCGAGATGGTATAATCAAGTATCAAACCGAGCGGAAAGATTAATGTCTAGATTGGAGAATGTATAATGGCGCTACATGGCGGAAGTGACAAAGTTGAAAAGGCACCGAAGGGGACTTCTATTGGTAGAGGTCGTATGAAGATGTCATCAATGAATAAATCTAAAAAACGCAATTTTAAAAAATATAGAGGCCAAGGGTAATCATGAACATCAGCGAAATTCGATACTTTGCAAAGATATCTCAATTAACATATAGTGATCCGAGCAAGTTGGTAACAGCTTCATTTAAGCAGCTTGGGTGCAAAATAGAGAAATTCTATGATAAGAAAGGCGCACAGGCGTATTTACTTAAAGCAGCCGACCATTATGTCCTGTCCTTCAGAGGAACAGAAGTAACTGAACCGAGCGACATCAAAGCTGACTTGTACGCGGGAAAGAACAATGCACAAGCGGGTGGTAAGATTCATGTTGGGTTCAAGAAAGAGCTCAGTAAGATCTGGACTGAAATTCGAGATGATCTGGTAAAGATCAAGAAAACCCCAGTTTATTTGACTGGCCACAGTCTTGGTGCTGGTATGGCAACAATCGCCGCTTCTAGGCTCGCGCCATCGAAGATCACAGCTCTTGTTACATTTGGGTCTCCTAAAGTGGGCACCCAAGAGTTTGTCGACGCTTGTACCTTTACTCACTACCGCGTTCAGAACAATCGAGATATTGTAACTCGAGTGCCTCCTCGCGCGATGGGTTTCATACATCAAGGCATAAACGTTTGGATGGACTATGATGGCATAATCACTACCAAATCAACTATGTCTTTGTTAATAGGATACGTAAAGGGGTTTATGGCTGGCAATAAATTTGTTGGTTTGTCTGACCATAAGATGGAAAATTATCTCGCGAAGCTGGATAAGCTTCCGAGCGAGTACGAAGTCTAACAACAAGAGAGCAACACCAGTGGCAAAGTATACACGTTTCGATCCAAGAAACAAAAAGAAAGACAAGAACAAGATTAGTAAGAATGGTGATCAAAGTCGAACGAGGTTCGTTAAAGATCTCGACGACTGGGGCGCTGATATAAAAAAGGTACCACCAGCAAGATTACAACAAATTATAGAGAGTAACGGATGAAACGTCTCATATATCAAGTTTCTGTTGGAACACCTTCTCTTCTTTATCAATTTTGCATAGATTCTGCTAAGAGATATTGTGGGTTGCACGGGATCGATCATCACGTCCAAACATTTCCTATGTTACGCATTAAGCCCGATGTTTTTGTTACAAACAGAAGCGAAGAATCTTACCAAAAATATGGTGGGTACTTGCCCATCTACGAAAAAGAAAACGCCTTTGCCCATTTTGACGAATACGATCAAATCGCCATTGTAGACGCAGACATATACATTAAAGGTTCTGCTCCAAATATCTTTGACGAGATGACTCCAGAATATGATTTCGGCGCGGTTTGTGAGCGGGAGATGCCTCTTACCGTAGAATATGTCAATAAAATAAAGAATTACTCTCGTATGCAATACTCCTCTCTCAACGATGTTGACTGGAAATGGAACGAGCGTGGTGGCGAATTCTTCAACATGGGTTTAATGGTCATGAACAAAGAAGGATTTCAAAAATATTTGAGAGGGCAGTCGCCTAAAGAGTTCTTGAATCGATACGAGTTCAAACGATTCATTGACGGCGATGGTGCTTGGAAGTGGTCGACAGACCAAACATTACTCAATTGGTGGATAAAGAAAGAAGGAATGAGCATCAAGCATCTTCCTTGGAAATACAACGCTTTGTATAAGGGTGTTGTCGATGAAGTCATTACCGAAGCACATTTTGTGCATTTCTTTTTAAGAGACAAACTTCCCAACAAAGGGGAAGACATTCCTCAGCTTTGGGAAATAATAAACAAATAGAGGAATCATGCCATGATGGTTGGGTCTAATGGATGGTCTCGGGCAATTCTCCCTTGGTTGCATGCAGAATCTATTGGTGCTGAAATTGGCGTGTGGCGTGGAGACTCTTCTCAGCTTTTCTTAATGTGTCCAATTAAAGAATTACATCTAGTAGATTCATGGCACCTGGACGCTTACCGTGATGCTCTAGTCGAAGACAAAGAATTCCGAAAAAGGTTCTTCGAACGTTATAAGGATATTGTCGGTGGCACCGGCGCGAGTCATTTCTTAAAATACTATGACCAAGTCTACAAAGAAGTGGTTGAAAGGTTCAGCAACGACCCTCGAGCATTTATATACAGAATGACATCAGATGAATGGTTTAAAGACAGAGAGACAAACTCTCTCGATTGGATTTATCTGGACGGTAGCCATAAATACGAGGGAGTCAAGAAAGACCTTATTAGTGCTCTACGAGTTGTCAAACCTGGAGGAAATATTTTCGGCGATGATTATTCGTGGAGAGTAGATGGGCCAGGAAAATCAGGAGTAACTCAAGCGGTTAACGAGATTGTCGAAGAAAACTCACTAACGTTGATCCAGCACGGACCTACGCAAATACACATACCAGTGGAATAAAGAAAGATGGTATATTTCATTTCATATCCTAAATCAGGAAGAACTTGGTTACGCAAATTAATCGAACAGTACGCTGTTTACTCTGGTCAAAAGCCAGTAGCGTATAAATTCACTCATGTAGGGTTTTCGGTTAATTCTGACCGAGATTCAATTAAATCGATAAACACTAGACTCCAAGGGAAGAATCCAAAGGATAAAGTCGTGGTGCTGAGTCGTGGGGTGGCGGACACAATTGTGAGCTACTATGACGATTGTTGCAAACGATATATAATGTATAAGGGCACTGTAAGCGAATTTATCCGAGATAATGATGTGGGCCTACCAAACATCATTAACTACTACACCGCGTTACAAGAAATTAAAGAAATTGAAATCGCGGTGAGTTATGAGCAATTAAAAACTGCTCCGATTAAGGCATTAACTCCCATCATAAAACTACTATTCGAGGGTAAGCCAAATAACGCGTGCATTAAGAAAACAATTGAGTACTGCTCATTCGATAATCTATATGACCTAGAAAGGAAGAAAGAAATAGATATGAGAAACGACGGCTTCAACAATTTCTATAAAACTCGAAAGGGAAAGGTTGGTAGTGCTCGTGAAGAACTAACTCCTGTAGATTTTAAATATATTAGACACAACACTCCAGAAGATATCCACAGCTACATTGGCCAAGTAAAGGTACAATAATGAAAGGTAGAATAATTTATATAGAAGGCCATAAGGCATCTGAGGCGCAATCGAAAGAAGCTTATAACTCATTTGTGAAGCATGGTTATGAGGTTGAGCTCTATCCTGGTCTCACTCCAGAGACGATCGATGAGTCAGAATTCCCATTTAAAGATTTACCTGGAGGAAGACTCGAAAGTTTTAAGACCAACGAACCAGAAAAATATCTGTTGAAGAAAAGTTGCGTTTTTAATAACCTGAGATTCTATAGAGATGTTATTGAAGCAGATGAGACTATGCTGTTTATAGAACATGATGCAATTTGCATCGCGCCATGGAACGTTAGATGGCAGAATTTTGATGACTACTGCTTCCTGTCCTACGAGTATTGTTGGCAAAAACCGAACGTTTTGAGTGGGTTCCAGCCACTGGTAAACTATATGATCGGCCACGTCAGAACAACTCCGCTACCATATTTTAATGGTGTCAATAAGTTTAAAGAAAACTATCCTTTGAAATATTACAAAGACAGTATCTATCACGGTGCTGTCATGTCTCCAGGAACTGCAGCATATGCAGTTACTCCAGCTGGCGCCAAGAAGATGCTCGATGCTGCAAAAAAGAACGGCATTGACCAATCAGATTTTCAAATCAATTCTAAAGTACTCGGAATGACATTTGCCTTTCCAAGTCCAGTAAAGTATAATAAGGAAAATCTAAATACTTCTCATAATCTATAGAGTCCACATATAATGAAAGCACTAGTGATAACGATTGCCGGCAATGAGCAATCAAAGTCTGCCGCTGATCGATGCATCGAAAGTTCGAAGAGCAACGACAACGAATTCGAAATAGAAAAATTTAAAGCAACTATACCCGAAGAAGTTAAGAATATACTGATGCAACGCGGCATTGTCTGGAATTATCCTTGGACGGGCGAAGAGCTAGATTTAAAGTCTGGTATGTTAAAGTCTGCGTATGAAACAGCAGATCCGTTAAAGAGGATTGCATGTTTCCTGTCTCACTGGAGACTTTGGAATGTTGTTGCTTCAGTGTCAGAACCAAGGATAATCCTCGAGCACGATGCAATCTTCACTTCTAAAGTTGATGTCGATTCGTTAGTAAACTCCAGCTACCAAATCATCGGGTTGAACAACCCAATCGGCGCGACGAGACAGTCTCAGAGATTTCATGAAATGATTCAATCCGCAGAGATCGAATTACCTGGAGTTGTCCCTGTTCCCACTATCGACAAGGATCAAGTGCCACAGGGTCTGGCGGGAAATTCTGCGTATATGATCAAACCTGAAGGTGCACGAAAGCTTCTCAAAGCAGTGCGGGATTTTGGCGCTTGGCCAAATGACGCCATAATGTGTAAACAATTATTACCTGGAGTTTTGGGTTGTTCTAAGCCATATTACACGGCAATTCAAGCAGGGTTAACATCGAGCACAACAAGATGAAATCATTTGTAATTACATTAAACACAGAGCCGTCCATGCGAGTGGCTAAACGATGCGTCAATTCTTTACCTGATTTTGCTGTGCGCGCTTTCGCTGCGATTACTCCAGCTGACGATCCCGCTGGGATGATGAAAGAACGAGGAATATCTCCGGAGAACTTTCACGAGAAATATTCATTCCCCGATTCTTGTATGGCAGCGTTTATGTCGCACCATACGCTTTGGGAGATGTGTGTGGCTGACAATGAGGAATATCAAATCTTTGAGCATGACGCAGTTTGTATCGGGCATTTACCTGCATTCATTCCTTATGATAAATGCATCAACCTTGGTTACCCGAGCTATGGTAAGTTTAAAACCCCAGAATCTTTGGGTGTCGGACCACTAATAAGCAAGAACTATTTTCCTGGTGCACATGCGTATAGAGTTAAACCCGCTGGTGCTCGAGAGCTCATCGAGCGCGCTAAGATTGACGCTGGCCCGACAGATATTTTCATACACTCAGCAAGATTCCCTTGGCTACAAGAATACTATCCTTGGCCGATGAAAGCGGATGATAGTTTCTCCACCATTCAACGCGAAGAAGGCTGCTTGGCAAAGCATAACTGGAATGGGGGAGAGAACTTTGAAATCCTTAGATAGATGTTTTATCACCGGCTGTGATAGAAACACAGAGTGGATGCTTCCTTGGTTCTTGAAGAATTATGTCAAGCATAACACTACTCCGATTGTCTTTGCTGACTTTGGTGTAAGCGATGAGATGCGCGCATGGATCTATCAGGTATCTGAATTTGCTGATATTCTGAATGTTACTAAACAACGAGTAAATGGTTGGTTCCTTAAACCTCGTTGTCTAGTCGAATGTAACGCTAAGGAAGTCTGTTGGTTAGATACCGACATGCATGTATTAGGCGATCTAAGTAATATCTTCTCACACCTCGAAGAAAACAAATTGGGCATGTGTGAAGACAAACCTTGGATCGCGCGACGTGGCGAAACGTGGCACAATTCAGGGACAATTGCCTTTAAAGGTAAACCAGATATTCTACTCAAGTGGGCAGAGCAGTGTAAGAATAGCCCTAACACTGGTGACCAAGAAGTGCTACATGAAATGGTAAGTTTGACTCCACTATTACGAACAAGATATATAACTACATTACCAAACATCTATAACTGGTTACGTATACAACTATTAGATGGGCAAGATAACCCAAATAAGTTGGTAATGCACTGGACGGGGCCGAAAGGCAAAGAGCAAATTAAGAAGTTGATGTATAATGACCAATAAAGTTTTTCACATTGTAGGTAACGGCGACAACGCTATTCTTTTCAAACGAGCACCCAGAGAAGGTAAGGTGTTGATCTGTAACATGCCTCCGTTTGAGATCGAGAATGTGTTTGCTTCTTGCATGGTCGATTTCAAAATGATGCATGCTCTCACAGAAGGTTCATTGCGGCTCGATCAGTACGATTGGATTCTCGGCACCCGCCCACAAATCTGGATGCAAGAGCAACCAGGTTTCTATCTAAAGTATGCCAAGAATGTACGGGAAATGTATCCACATGTTCCTGAATATGCAGGTGGCGCAACAAACTTTAATTGTGGTATGATGGCTGTGCACTATGCGGCGGCTCGACAAGGCGCTACAGAAATCCACCTGTATGGGTTTGACTCTTTGTTTGATTTTAATATGCGAAGCGTTACTGATTTGTATCTAATGGCCGATCGAGATAATAATAATAATTATCGGTTGATTGAGAACTGGCGACCTGTCTGGAAAAACCTATTTGAAGAATTTCCTAACACTGAATTCCATCTACACCACACTCATGATGGATTTAAAATTCCGACGTCAGGAAACGTAACAATTGAGGTCTACGAGAAACGCCAACCCAAGGCTCCAAAAGAGCCAAGGAAAGAAATTAAATTGGCAATGTCTCGCCTCAACAATTTCCAAGATGGTGTCTCGAATGATGTGATTGATGGCATTCTAGACGAACCTTCCACTCCACCCGTTGAAACTCCTGAAGTTCAATTGCCTCAGGTTCCACTCAACAGAAATCAACGCAGACATCTAGAGAAGCTCGAGAGGGCTAAGAAGAAATAAATCCACTTACTAATCAACAGGTTGCGCCTTGTTGATAAATTGCTCAAGATATAGTATAGTATTGTAAATTGAAATAGAGTGATAAAGATGCAAGCAGCAAACTTCGAACACACCCCAATCGACCTTGGCTATGAAGACCTTGGTTGTATCACAGAGTCTACTGGTCGAAGATACCAGACACCGAAGGGTAAAGCATACCCGTCAATAACTACTGTGCTCAGCGTCTTGTCCAAAGATTCTATTGCTAAGTGGCGCGCCAAGGTTGGCGACGCAGAAGCTGACAAGATATCGTATCGCGCTTCTACTCGAGGCAGTCTTGTTCATGAATGTATTGAAGAGTACATCAACAACGAAGATTGGTCTTTGCTGCAAGCTAAGTATACCCCCGATATCATCCAGTCACTAATCTCTGTAAGGAGTATCTTAAATGAAAGAATCGGAAAGGTTTATGGCCAAGAATTACCGCTTTATTCAGACCACCTTGGCATTGCTGGCCGTGTTGACTGTGTTGCCCAATTCGACGGTAAACCCGCCATCATCGACTTCAAAACAAGTAAACGCCCCAAGCCAAGAAAATTTGTCAAGAGCTACTTCCAGCAAGAAGCTGGTTACGCGATCATGTGGGAAGAACGCACCGGTATGCCAATTACCCAACTCGTTACCATAATTGCGGTGGATAATGAAGACCCGCAGGTGTTCATAGAACATCGAGACGACTGGGCTGAAGAACTCCTCAAGACAATAGAACTCTATAAAAATCAACCAGTTACGCTTTGTTGACATTTAACCTTCATTGCGCGATAATACTCGTCCATTGAAAAGAAGGTTGTAAAAATGTTTAGAAAAACCCCGTTAACTGAACGAATTTCACGCTTTTTAGAAAATTCACCTGAAGCCTCAAAAATTCCGCTTCACCCTGATGATTTTAATATTTTAAAAAACGCCGGTTGGTTAAATGAAAACCCGCCTGCTGATGCAGTTAAAATTTTAAAGGGTTTACCGGTTACGCGGTTGGGTGATAACCCTCCTGGCCTACCCGATTTCTAAAACTCTATAAAATTCAACGGCTTACGGGCCGTTGTCTTATTTATGTTTTTAAGAGATAATACTCTTGTAAATAAGGAAAAGGAAGTGAAATGGCAGCAATAGAATACAGAAAGTTTGAAGCAGCTGATCTTGGTGACATCTTAGGATGGAAATCTGCTGCGGGGTACCTCGAAGGTAAGATCACTCGGATCGACCGAATGAAGAACACTGCCTGTAAAAAGACTCTCAGCGATTGGGTCATGGTTGAAGTCCTTCCTTACTTCGCGCGGTTTGAAGGTGAGACTGCTTACCTGAATGCAAATTTCCTGCTTGATCAAGCCAAGCCTCGCATAATGAAAAAAGAAGAGGTCGCGTGATGACGAACAAAGTTGATAACCTTGGGCGATTACAAGAAATCATTGAAGAATTGAAGATGCTAGGAGGAGAAGCGAAATATATCATGCGTGAATGTTTTCCGGACTCGTTTGAGACAGCAGATTCGTATGATGTGTTCAACTTCTCTGGCAGCATGAACCCTTACGATACTACCTTCGAATCTTGTGTTCAACAAGCTGCTGATGAAGAGATGTTCTAAAAGCACAATAATATCAACAACTTACCAGTTGTTGTCTCGTTAATGTTTTTAAGAGATAATACTTTTGTAAATAAGGAAAGGAAGTGAAATATGGTCCCATGGTATGCAAAAGGCGAAGTCGGTGAATACTTGATTCACGCGCTTGATTTGATTCAAGACGGGCAGATCAACGATGCTATCAGTGCTTGTCTCAGTGTTGGTATGAGCGACGAAGAAATTGATGAGTTTTTATCTGACGAAGGAGTTACACAATGAGAGATTTGAAAGGTAAGATTTGCGAAATCGATTATGTCGGTTCGAATGTGAGAGTTCTCGGCAAGATCACCGAATCGCGTTACAGTTCTTATGCTGGTGTAACGCACCACTTTGAGTTCATGACTCCGTTTCGATGGGAACAGAACGGATGCGAGATTGTAAGGGAAGTTGGTGAGGGTTCTTGCACCGATGATAACATGGTCGTAAAGGTATGGGAGACAGTGTAATGGGTAATGAAATGTTTATTTTTCTGGACAAGTTGCGTGAAAGTGGTAAAATCAATATGTTTGGTGCACCCAAACTTCTGCAAGAAACCTTCGGTTTGAGTAAGAAAGAATCCATACAAGTGTTCCAAGCTTGGGCAGAAGCGTTCAAAGCACCCCCCGAATAGGAGAAGTAAGTTGCGTGTGATATCAACAACTTACCAGCTGTTGTCTCGTTAATGTTTTTAAGAGATAATACTCTTGTAAATAAGGAAAAGGAAGCGAAATGTCTACTAGAGCAACTTACCAATTTGTTTCATCTCTTGGTGATACCGATGCAGCAACTAAAACCTTCTACCTTCATTATGATGGTTATCCCGAAGGCGCTGCGAAGTATTTTTCCTCTGCGTTGAAATGTCAAGCAAACGACACCCCATGTGGTTACCAGTTGCAGGACGATTTTATTCTTAATCACAATCCGTCTGAAATTGAAGATCACGAGGAACACGGTGATACTGAATTTCGTTATACTTTCAATCGTGACACCCTCAATATCCTAGTCGAGAAAAGAGCTGGTTCATTGCCTCGGGACTTTGACAACTACTTTGACGGCGCTCTCATGGATTTCATTGAACAAGAGACTGACACTTACTACGAGTCAACAGACTATCGCGACCTGATGATGAGTATGGTAGATGATGGTGTTCTCTCTGCCGAGGACGCGCTCCGAGCGTGCCTTGTATCAATGTCACAAGACGATGTCCGTGACACCATGATTCTCAATGAGCTAAAAGCTTTCTAATTCCAATGAGTTACCACTGGTTGTCGGGTTAGCTGATTTGAACGATAATACTCTAGTAATTAAAGAAAAGGAAACGCAAATGCGAATGATAGAAGAATGGGAAAAACACATGATGTACGAGGCGTTGGTGACAATGCAAGAGTACGGCGAAAGTAAGTTTGAATGTATTAATATGTTACGAGAAGAGTTTAAACTCACTCGTAGTGAATCATACAGCGTCTTTCATAACTGGAAAGCAAGCTTTCGAGTCACATCATCAAGATATTCAATCTGCGCGTAAGGAGAGTTAAATGGATAATTTTGCGATCACCAAGTTTTTAAGAGTTATGCTCAACCGATTCGGCGACGAGCTGAGCACCACCGAAGTTATCGACGCCACTCTGCGCAGGTTCACCCTATTTCCGAAAGATCGGTTTTATGGAGATGCCTTAGATCAAGAGATGGTTCGCGATATCGCTCTTGCTGATAGGCTTCGGAAAGCCTCGTGAACGACTACAGATCAGAACTTTTTATGAAGTTTTGGATGGGATTCTTGTGGGGTGTAGCCACCGCGGATATCCTTTTGTTGGCGATATTTTTGATCTTTAGGTAGGAGAGTTTAATGGGAAAGACGAAGAAAAAAGCTGGCGCATATCAGTTCCCGAATCCAGAGAGCGAGGTAGGAGAACTCATCAAGCGCAGAAGGTTACAAATGCTTGTTCACAGCTGTCTCTACTACGCTCTCGACGAGAATATTTGGGCTGACCACCAGTTCGACGCTGCAGCGAAAGAGCTCGCAGAGCTCCTCCAAGCCTCTCCAAACGCCTATTCAGACCAGTATGACAAGTATTTTGAAGGGTGGGACGGAAGCTCGGGGTATCACTTACCTCACCGAGACCCATGGGTGATGGCTTCGGCGCGTAACCTATTGATTTCACACGAGAAAAACAAAGAAACCTATTAATCTTTACTAATCAACAACTTACCAACGGTTGCCTGATTAGTGTATATGAGCGATAATACTCTTGTAAATAAGGAAAGGGAAGTGAATATGTACGGGAATGCAGTCGGTTCAATCTATAAGAAGCCAGAAGTTGTTGAAGAAGTGGTATTCTACGAATCAGAATTAGAAACCTTCATTGGGTTTATCTTCTGTGTTGTGATCGGGTTTGGCACCATTTACCTCAGTCATTTTCTCTAAGGATTTAAGATGACCTACGCGCCAATTGACGATGTTCTAAATGAATACCGAGAAAATGGATGTCCCAAGGAAGACGATAAATACTTCTTGAGATTGGCCAGACTGGGCTTCTCTGATGCCTTAGCGGCTTGTCTATTGGATGACGTCGAACAGGCTGTCTTAAATGGTGCGCAGGAGCGACAATGCCACAACGTAATTCAAATTCAGAAGGATCTAAACTGCTCCAACAATTACTAGAATTTAATTTTATGACTCTAATTGTTACGCCGTTCGACGACGGTAGCGGTAAAGAAGAAATTATTCTGGAGTTATATAGAGAGCTAGACGACGATCCCATATATGGGTTGACGACTGGTCCATACAAAGACCAAGGGTTGTTAGAAGCAAGATATAGACAGCTGATGGAGCAATTAGAAAGGTATGTTACCATACAAACCATTAAGGCTACTACCCACGAACACTAACAAGAGCATATATAATAAGGGTAAAAGGAAGTAGAATGTACGAATATCGATGCATCATTAAGAGAGTAGTAGACGGAGATACCGTCGATGTGGACATCGACCTTGGTTTTCACGTTGTGCTCAAAAACCAAAGAGTAAGGCTGCGAGGAATAGACACACCCGAGTCGCGTACTCGCGACAAAGTTGAAAAGAAATTTGGACTCGCTGCAAAGAAATATCTCGAGTTAATGCTCAGTCATGGTGACGCAACGCTTGTGACGCACAAAGATGGAAAGGGTAAGTTTGGTAGAATCCTAGGCGACTTTATGGTCTATGATTCTAAAGCCGATGCCCGTCGTAGCGTCAACACTATGATGGTCGAACAATACTTCGCCGTGCCGTATTTTGGTAACAGCAAAGAAGACATAGAAGTGATGCATCTATTAAACCGAGTGTTGTTAGCAGAACATTGGTTGGAAGGTATAGAAGTTAAATAATAAATTGGGGCTGTAGCTCAGTTGGGAGAGCGGTTCCCTTGCACGGAACAGGTCGTAGGTTCGATCCCTATCAGCTCCACCACTTTATTAGGAACGGTAATGAAAACTAAAGCAGTTGTGCGACATAACCCTGTAGCAAAACATGCACATAAGTTTAACAAAGCAGTAGTAATGCAGGACAAGAAGCGCGTGGCATCAAAACGAGCATGTAGAAAGAAAATATTATGACATTCATATTACTATTTTGGATTGGCATCATTACGGCTTGCTGGATCAGCGTAAAAATTCAAGATAGAGAAGATCGTCTCATAAACGAGAAAAATAAAAAATAGGAAGATTGGCAGAGTGGTTGAATGCACTGGTCTTGAAAACCAGCATACCTTAATAGGGTATCGAAGGTTCGAATCCTTCATCTTCCGCCATTTATAACGGAATCAAATGAGCTGGAATTACAGAGTAGTAAAGAAAACCATAGAAGGCGTTACGTGGTACGGCATACATGAAGTCTATTATGACGAAAAGGGTAAACCTAACATGTGCACCCAAGACGCAATTGATTTGCAAGAAGAGTCGATTGAAGATCTTGAATTTACTATCAATAAGACGAGAGAAGCTCTCAGTCACCCAGTACTTGATTACGAGGAGTTCTAACGGAGGGGTGGGTGAGTGGTTAAAACCGTCGGACTGTAAATCCGATCCGCGAGGTACGCTGGTTCGAATCCAGCCCCCTCCACCAATTTTAGATTTTGTTGCAGCGGTAGTTCAGCTGGTTAGAATGCTGGCCTGTCACGCCAGAGGTCGCGAGTTCGAGTCTCGTCCGTTGCGCCAGTTATATATAAAGATATTGCCGCTATAGCTCAGTTGGTAGAGCAACTGATTTGTAATCAGTAGGTCCCGAGTTCGACTCTTGGTGGCGGCACCAATTTATTATTGAGGAAGTATCATGGCAAGGAAAGATAACGATATCGTCTACCTGATTCCAGAAGGACAAACTCGTGAGTCTCACGATTATCATTACACTGTTTCTAAAAACAAAAAGAAAGATAAGATGCGTCTGAAGAAATACAACCCAAAGACACAGAAGCATGAATGGTTCGTAGAGATTAAGAAACCAAGCCATTCCAAGTAAGAGCAAAGTTAATCATGGAATACAAAGAACTAGTAGAAATCGAAACTCCTGAAGAAATGGTCGAAGAGCTACAAAGAGTATTTCCTAACTTACCCAACGTCTTACAATACCCGTCTACTGTCCTTTGGTATATTAAGCTGTACCGATTCTATAAGAAGAGAAAGGAAACATACGGCGATTTCACTTAAATTCCCTGTTAGCTCAGTTGGTAGAGCGTGTGACTGTTAATCACAATGTCCTTGGTTCGAGCCCAAGACAGGGAGCCATTCTTTTATGAGGTGTTGAAATGACAGAAGAAAAGAAAATTCTTTTATTGACAGACATCATTGAACAAAGACTCCGCAAAGAAAAGGAACTTGAATTCTATCAAGAACAACTTGAAGAAATAAAAAGAAAGATGTGGTTTCTGCAGAAAGAATTAGATGTCACAAATACAATAATGGCGTTGATTGAGCAAGAAAAAATTGCTATAGTTGGATCTTCGAATAACGACAAAAATTTATTATTAGAGGAAATTGATAATGACATATCGTGATATGTTTAAAGATGAAGTTTTAGATGATATAATTCTCCAAGACCTACTAGAGCAATCAGCGATGCTCGAACAAGACGGCACAGAACAAGACGCGGCGCTTGCGCGCGCGTTACATGTTGTGATTGCATTTTATTCAGTTCCAGGAACATACATGGAGGGTGCATATGACTAGAGTAAGCCTAGTAGGTCTAACACAACCAAGCGCGGCGACAGGATGTCACTCAGCAAATGAGCTGATTGCGTACGCTGCTAGGGTCTCCAACCCAGCAAACCAGAATAACACCAAGACCGCCAAGAAGCTACTCGGGTATTTAATTAAAGAAGGCCATTGGTCTCCCTTCGAGATGGTTAGTGTTACGATGGAAATCGTAACCACTCGAGACATCTCTCGTCAGATTCTACGACATCGGTCATTCTCTTTCCAAGAATTCTCTCAGCGTTATGCGGTGAGTGAGAACTTCACGGTCAAACGAGAAGCTAGAAAACAACACGCAACAAACCGACAGTTGAGCATGCTTGATGAAGACGTAACCCGTCAAGCCAAGGCACAAGAAGTTTTCAACGAGCTACAAGCAGAGGTCGCTAGGGCAGCAAAGGACGGTTACGAGATGGCGCTGAATATGGGTATTGCAAAGGAACAAGCTCGAGCGTTGCTACCTGAAGGTCTTACTGAAACTACATTGTACATGTCGGGCACTCTGCGCTCTTGGATTCATTACTGTGAATTACGGATGGGTAATGGCACGCAGAAAGAACATATGGAAGTTGCTGAGATTGCTTGGGATATTCTTAGAACACACTTCCCAGATGTAATCGCTGCTTGTGAGGCATTAGGAGAAGATGAATGATCCAATACCCCGAAGTATATAATTGGAAGTTTTTCTATGGAGACTTAGGTTACAAACTCCTTTGCAAACAAAAGATGTATTGGGAAACATATAAATTTAAAGCCAGTGACATCAAGCTTTTAGATAAAGAAGCACCAAAGGAACTGAGACAAGAAATCGCGGATAGTTTAAACGAGGAAATCAAATGAATGGTAAAAAAGCAAAGCAGCTGAGAAGAAGTTGTCGTGGAAACGAAACTGTTACCAAAGAGCTCAAAAGAATGTACAACTCTTTGAATCACGTTGAGAAGGAAATTCTCAACTATCTAACTGATGGTGGTGTTAAGCCTGTGTCTTTCATGAAAGAAGAAGATATAGTAGAATCAGTATCATTTCCAGCTAAATTTATAGATACGGGTGAGAAACCAGAAGAAAATCAATAGGTTATAAGAGATTGTTCTGTTAGTGTTTATGAGAGATAATACTCTAGTAATTTCGATCGAAGGAACACTAACATGAACATCTTTTATCTACACACAGATCCAGTGATTTGCGCAATGCAACACTGTGACACGCATTCCTCTAAGATGTGTGTTGAATACGCACAACTGCTCAGTACAGCGCATAGAGTTATCGATGGCGAAATGGTCATTGGCAGGTCTAAGAGCGGCAGCAGAATCAAACGATATGTCTTCCAAGACACAACCAAAGACTCTCTGATTTACAAAGCCTCACACGCCAACCACCCCTCTAATATCTGGGTGAGGCAATCTGTTGAGAACTATAATTGGCTCTACCAATTGTGGATTGCTTTGGGTGCCGAGTACACTTATCGTTATGGTAGAGAACACGAATCTCTAAGAAAGCTCTCCGAGGTGCTTGAAACACCTCCACAAAACCTCAAAGAAAATGGATTCACCCAGCCTACACCTGCAATGAAAGCATACCCCCATTGTATTATACCGAACGACTCTGTATCGTCTTATCGTAATTTTTACCGAGAAGACAAGAAAGAATTCGCCAAATGGTCTAAAAGAGAAGTACCAGAATGGTGGAGTGTCGCAGCTTAATATAAATAATCTTGATTCACAAATTAAGATTTACAGATGCAGATATTTTATTTACACGAAGACCCACAACGCATAGCACAAATGTATCACGACATACATGTTGTTAAAATGATCGGAAGATATGCAACGATACTCGGAACGGTTCATCGTGTGTTGGATGGTAAAATCTGGGTCGGTGCAACCCAGACGGGAAGAGTCATCAAGGCACATTATCTCGAAGACGCGGAAATGAATTATCGCCTGCCCAAAGCGATGTGGGCAGGTCACCCCTCTATTGTATGGGCTTGCTCCAGCCTCGAGAACTACAATTGGCTTTACACCCTTTGGGCAAGTCTGTGTAACGAATACTTTGTAAGGTTTAAGCAGAACTGTATTCCATACGTACAATACAACACGTTCCTCCAAGAAGAACCGTACCACATAGACATAGAACAAGCTTGGACAGATCCCTCAGAAGCTTTGCTGTTTACCGAAGCGTTCTCTAAATATTGGGATGAAAACGATACGATCGGCTCTAATAGAAAATTCTATTATGAGGACAAAAAAGCTAATGCCGTATGGAGCGTTCGAGATACGCCAAAATGGTGGAAAAAACTAGCAGAACAAGAGCGAATAGCGTTAAAGACTCAAGGGCAAGAGAAAAACACAAACAAGGAAAAATAATATGAACGGCAAAGGTGATACACCTAGACCAATTTCAGTTGATCAAGAAGAATTTGACGCAAATTGGGACACCATCTTTGGAGGCAAAGGCGCGAAACACACACGTGAAACAGAAATCATTGAGATATCAAAGCATGTCTCAGACAACGGCAGAAGGTCTGCCAGTGTTATCAGAACACCAGAAGGATATTCTGTAGAGCTTTTCGAACAAAGCAGATACATCAGAACAATTACCATCGACTCCAGAGCGCGGGCAGCGGTTAGTCTAGGTCAATACGCAGAAGATGTCGCCGAGGAATACGTTCTGGGGTACAACCCTTACTAGTCGCTGCTTACGATATTGAAGATATAGTCTTCGAAAGCTTCGACTTTCTCCAAACGATTCGGCCAATATATATAATCTTTTTCTGGATTCTTTTTGAGGTTGTTTAGGAGGGGTTGGACCGCGTTATAAAGTTTCTCTAGTCTAGCTTGCACCTCAACGCCTTCTTGCATTGTAAGTGACGCTTGTTGTACAATCTCAAGCTCTTCTTCATTTACCGCAGTGAATCCAAAATCAAATATGTCTTCTGACATGATGTTTCCTATAATTATTGTATGGGAGTTATTTATTAATAATATTAAGGATGTAAAAATGACAACAGAAACAAATGCTGGAGCAGACGCGGAAGCTACTGCAGGAACAGAAATCACTGATTCGAGCGTAGCCGCGACCGCTGGCGCTGGCGCTAGTGCTGAAGCTTCGGGTTCGGCTTCTACTACCGTAGGTGATACGGAGTTGTCTACAGAAGGGCACGCTGACGCTTCTGCGAAGGTTGATGCTGGTGCTGCAGCAGGGTTTGATGGACGCAACGCTTCGGTTGAAGTCGGCGCTGGAGCTGAAGTAAAGGCCGAGACGGGCGCGAGCGCGAGCGTAGAAACAGGCGATGTTACTACTACAGTTGAAGCGGGTGCATACTCAGAGGCGCACGGCGGTGTTAGTGCTGGGGGTCAAGTGGGTCTCGACGGAGCAGAAGGACACGCAGGAGCGTCTGTCGGCACAAGTGTTGGTGTTGAGGCTGGGGTTGGAACTTATGATGAGCAAGGCAACGGAGCGTCCGTAGGAGCCGGTGCCAGTGTAGGACTTCAAGCTGGTGTCAACGTGGGCGGTGGCGCTACGATGGACGACGGTGTCGCTACGGTAGGTGTTGACGGCAAGATTGCGTTGCTCGCTGGTGTTGATGTCGACGCGAGCGTAAGTGTCGACACGAAACCCGCTCAAGAAGCTGTCGTTTCTACTGGTAAAGCGGCGGTGGATACAACAACTCACGTTGTCGAACAAGCTGCAGCTCCTGTGAATGACGCGATTTCGGTTGTAGACAAATCTGTATCAGACGGCGCGAAGAAAGTTAAGAAGAAATTAAAGTTTTGGTAATGCCCGCGTAACATTCCTAAATAAACTAGTATTTATTAAACGGAATGTGATGGTTGTGAACGATGGCTCAGATCGTCCTGAAAAAATCTATGAAGATCGTGTTGACGAGTACGGTGATATTCGAGACAAGTGGATGCCCTACCAAGATTTTGTTACCAAGTATGGTGAAAACCTAATCCCAATTCTCAAGCGGTTGAAGGACAAGTAGGAGTAAAGAACATGAAAATCCACATTGATCGATTCACCAGCAACAACCCAGAACTCACATTTGACGATGTGGTACAGAACATTCGTATGGGTGTTACTGATAAAGGAACCGTGAATGTTCATTTCGAGACTCGCGACAAATACATAGAGGTGGAAGCCAACGGTACAGTTGGTGGCCCAGACTATAAGGGCCAGACGATTCATCTTTCTCCTCATCTATGGATTATTGGGGATGGTGGCCTAGGACGACAGTTGGACGGGACGGATGATGAGTTTTACGATCATCCAAACTTTTGGAGCGTAACACTAATAGTTGACACGGAGGACAATAAATATTATACCAGTAGTGTGATTGCATTGAAGCACGAATATTTTGTGAGTTATGTCCTCGACAGTGAAGTGATGAACCATGATTGCCTTGGTGAAGTTGAAATTATTGAATGGGTGGAGGAGAGTGAGTGATTATGAATGATGTTAAACTGGAGAAGGGTGCACGATGAAAGAAATCACTGATGAAGAATACAATCTCTTCAAAAAACTGACTAAGATTTGGTTCCACACACAACCTGATGGGTGGAAAGCTTTCCACCCAGCCAAGAGTGGTTCATTCTTTATATGTGGTGAAGGTGGTGACCACGATGAGAACGGATTACCTGATACTATATTAGTATGTCCTCAAATGGGTGCGAATATTACAGCAATCTATGAAAAGAAAACTATAGGAAGAAGCGGACAATGAAGTGCTTAGAAAAGAAAAGCTAAAGGGTGAAAACAATGAAACTAACAGATAAAGAAATCCTAGACTTTGTAAAAGAAAACATAACAATAGCTAAAGGCATGACTGGCCATATCGAAATAAAAGGAGTGCACTGCTCCATTCGTGGCGATGTTGATGGCGATGTTAATGGAGATGTTGGCGGCAATGTTGGTGGTAATGTTTGTGGCAATGTTGATGGAGATGTTGGTGGCGATGTTGTTGGAGATGTCCATGGTAATGTTAATGGAGATGTTGATGGCAATGTTCGTGGCGATGTTGATGGCGATGTTAATGGAGATGTTGATGGAGATGTTGGTGGCGATGTTGTTGGAGATGTCCATGGTAATGTTAATGGAGATGTTCGTGGCGATGTTGGCGGCAATGTTGGTGGTAATGTTTGTGGCAATGTTGATGGAGATGTTGGTGGCGATGTTAATGGAGATGTTGGCGGCAATGTTGGTGGTAATGTTTGTGGCAATGTTGATGGCTCTTGAAGTTGGAGTGGTAAATTATGAGCGTTATATTAAGCAATAGAATGAAGACACCTGATGGAACAATACTAGAATCCATCAATCGTCACGACTATGTTACGCATATAGATGCTAACGGC
>Ga0206130_10001959_pt1 | contig 29433 bp, 20 predicted proteins | sample Helgoland_Spring_9_FD_148637 | JGI IMG/M metagenome (GOLD analysis project Ga0206130, IMG submission 148637) | Pelagic subsurface seawater microbial communities from Kabeltonne, Helgoland, North Sea - Helgoland_Spring_Bloom_20160512_1 | ecosystem: Environmental > Aquatic > Marine > Epipelagic ...
CAAGTATTTACTACCTGCATTTAAAGTAGGGGCTGTAGTCAAAGGTAAAGTAATATTTGCGTTGCTTAAAACGTCGTTAGAAGTTACAATGTATTCAAAAGTTTCATCTATAAAAACAAAATCATTAACAATAGAATCAAACTCATAAATTTTACCATAAATAATGGTTCCATTCGGGGTGCCTGCCCCAATTACAACATCAATAGCAAAAGCCTGTTGGTCGGCAAAAATTTGAAAATAGTTTCCAGCCTCGAAAGCATAGTCACCTCCGTCTTCTCCACCACCTTGTCCTTCATATACACCTCTATCACGTGCGTAAATGTAATTAGTAACTTCAAAGCTCTCTCCCGTCAAAACATTATTTAAAGGGACATCATCCACTTGATCAGAACTTACTGACCAAGTGAAGTTATAAGTACCTATTGCAGAAGGAGTGAATTGAGTTGATAAATCTAAACTATCAGTTGCTCCAGCAGCAAGACTAACTCCTAATGCACTTGTTTCGTTAAATGCAGCTGCACCAGTCACATCAGTGGTAAGCTGAACATTTGTTTGTGTATTAATACCATTATTTAATACAGTCGAAGAAAAATCAATTGGAGCAACTTGTGTTTGTGGTATTTGGTAATAATGTAACCCTAAACTTCCCCATGCAGAACTTGTAGCGATCAAGTCATTGTCTGGTTTAGTTACAATGTTTACATCATCAACAAACCACCCGTAAGTGATATTTTGAGATCCTGGAGACCAACTAAAACGAATCCATACAGTACTTGGATTTCCTGCAATTGCACCCGAAATATCATAAGTACGTAACATTGGATTTGGATAAGGATCTCCACCCGTTGAGTTTAATACTTCTATGTCATCGTTATTTCCGACACTAACAAACGTAGTTCCATCTGTACTAACTAGAACTTCTTGGATATCTTGCAATCTTGCACCATACTGTTCGAATTGAATTGTTACGTCAGTAATACCACCAGTTAAAGTTGGTACATCTATTGGATTAGCTGTTGTTGCAGTAAATGTAGAATTTGAAGGAGCTGGGCTTCCTGTTGAAGGGTCCCCGTTATACAACTCTAAATAATTCCCTCCTGAAGTAGAAGCAATGCCGCTACCAAAAGCCCAAGAATCATTAACTGCATCAATTGTCCATCCCATAGGAGCCATTTCACCCGCATTGTCAAGAACCCAATCTCCTGGTGTCGAAAAATCTGAAATTAAATAAGCTTGTCCAAGTGCTTTTGACTGTAATGTAGTCTCAGATGCAGTATTTATTTTTTTTGTAGAGAACATTGCTCTATGCGATGTGGGTATTTGCGCTAATAATGAACCGCAAATAGTCAACAGTGAAATAATTAAGTAAACTTTTTTCATAGAATAAATTTGAGCTAACCAAATATACTTTCTTTTATGGAATTAGAAAAATTCCTAGCGCAAGACCTACCGCAATTCCTAGCGCAAGAAAATATTTATGCATTTCTATTATGAGATTTACTTCGCTACGCTCAGTGAATATTGGTTGGGCTTATACCAAAAAGTAGGCGTAACCGCCTGTTTTTCATACACTCTATTTTTTATTGAATTGACATTCATAAAAAAAAGGGTATAAAAAAAGCTGGATAAAAATCCAGCTTTTTAGTAGCGCGAGCGAGATTTACTTCGTTTCACTCAGTGAATATAAAGGGGAATTTACAAAGCTCATCGCCTTGCGATGTAGTTTTTTCCTCTTATGCCTTATACGAACAAGTTCGAACAGCCCTAAAAGAAAAAAGCCCAAACTTACTAGTTTGAGCTTTGTAGCGCGAGCGAGATTTGAACTCGCGGCCTCAGGGTTATGAATCCTGCGCTCTAACCAACTGAGCTACCGCGCCATGATTAGAAGGGCGCAAATATATAAATTCTGTTTAACTACAAGAGATTTCTTGAAGGATATTTTGCAAGACTTTTTTATTTCTTTAAAAATTGACCTAAAGTGAAATTTTGGAACCTTTAATACAAAAATGACATTGTAAAACTAATATTATTATTATATTGTGCACATTCCAATTCTGGAATAAATAGATGATTAGAATGAAAAAAATTAAATACGAATTAGAATACATAGTCAATACATCACCAAATATTCTATTTACCTGTATCACTACTCCTAGTGGTCTTTCTGAGTGGTTTGCTGATGATGTAAACATCAAAGATGATCGATTTACTTTTTTTTGGGATGGAGATGAAGAAGTTGCTAAATTAATGCAACAAAAAAAGGGAGATTCTATTCGTTTTCAATGGGAAGATGATGAAGGTGAAGATTATTACTTTGAACTATTAATTAATATCGACCCCCTAACCAAAGAAGTTGCATTACTGGTTACTGATTTTGCGGAAGAAGGTGAGCTGGATGGCGCTAAACTTCTTTGGGATAATATGGCCGCTAAATTAAAACAAGTCATTGGAGGATAACATCCTTGAATTTTAACCGTTCTATATTTCTAAACTAATTAAATACACTCTGTCTTGAAAAAACTTGGGTGGGTTGTTCTAAAAGCTTTTGTTAGCCCTTTCATACTTAATTTTATGATTTGGATGGTCATATTAGACATGCAATTTGTGTGGCTCTACGTTGACGACTTTATGGGAAAAGGGCTAGAATGGTATATTATTTTAGAACTCCTTTTTTATGCTTCTGCAACTTGGGTTCCGGTAGCGCTGCCACTCTCTATTCTACTTGCTTCAATTATGGCATTTGGTAACTTAGGAGAGCATAATGAGCTAACGGCAATGAAAGCTTCTGGGCTTTCATTAACAAGAATTATGAAACCTCTAATTGTATTAATGGTGTTTGTATCCGCTGGGGCTTTTTTCTTTTCCAACAACCTATGGCCATTAGCTAAATTTAAAATGCAGGTATTAATTACCGACATTCAAAACACAAAAGCTGGAATCATTTTAAAAGAAGGTATCTTTTACAATGAAATGGAAAATTTCAGCATCCGAGTTGGGAAGAAAAGTGAAGATGGACAGGAGTTATATGACCTTGTAATATACGACTACTCTGGAACCCTAAAACCAAATAAAATTATTACAGACCCCAGAGATTATAAAAGAATAATACGAGCACAGCAAGGTAAAATATCACAATCAAAGGACAAGAAAAAATTGCTTCTTGATTTAGTTGATGGATATATTGTTCAAGAAATGGATCCAGCCAGTGTTGCCAATTCTGAAATGCCTTTTATGCGCTATTATTTTGATAAAGCATCCTTGAGTTTTAATTTAACATCAATGGAATTCGAAAAAAGCGAAGACGATGTATACGAGAATCCCGAATACTTATTAAGTCTCGGTCAAATTCAAGAATTGAAAGATTCTACTGATAAAGAAACAGAAAAAAGAATACAAAGAACAACTACATTTATTAGCAACACACTTACCTTACTAAGAACAAAAAAGGATTCTAGCCAAACAACTGAAGCATATACTCCTTCGGTGAATTATTTTGAATCGCTCTCAAAACCCAATCAAAAAAGGAATATACATAGCGCCATTGCTTCAGTTAAAAATACCATAAGAACACTAGAAATGGACAAAAGAAGAGTGCAGCATACCCAGCAATATATATCAAATCTAGATGTTGAATGGCACCGAAAATACACACTTGCTTATGCATGTATGATGCTATTTTTTCTTGGCGCACCCTTAGGTGCTATAGTTCGAAAAGGAGGCCTGGGGTGGCCTGTTATTATAGCAATTCTTTTTTTCCTTGTCTACTTCATTCTAACTAGAGCAGGAGACGAAATGTCAATGGCTCAAGAAATAAATGTTACCTTAGGGATGTGGCTAAGTGCAATGGTATTAAGTCCAATAGCAGTTTTTATTTTCTACAAAGCAAATAATGATTCAAAATTATTTGATATGGAATTTTACCAAAAGCTATTTAAATTTAATTTTGGAAAAAAGAAGTAATGAAAGTCTTACAATTATGCCATAAGCCACCACAACCTTCGGTTGATGGAGGTTGTATTGCTATAAACAATATAACAAAAGGCTTTATTGAAAATGGGGTTGATGTAAAAGTTCTCACAATTAGCACAAAAAAACATCCTTTTGACAAGAAATATTATAGCGATGATTACCTATCTGCTACCAATATTGAGAGTGTATTTGTAGATACAAAAATAAATCTTGTGGACGCATTTTCAAGCCTTATTACATCTGACTCTTATAATATTAGCCGTTTTTTTTCGACTGATTTTGATATCCTTCTGCGAAAAACACTTGAGGCGAATGTATATGACATTATCCATTTGGAAAGCTTATTCATGACCCCTTATGCGCACACAATTAGAAGATTCTCTACTGCCAAAATTGTTCTACGTTCTCATAATTTAGAATATATGATATGGCAACGTCTTTCTGTTGCACCTGCTAATCCTGCAAAAAAAGTTTATCTAAAAATATTAGCGCAACAATTAAAAAAGTATGAAACCAATGTTTTTTCTTCAATTGATGGAATTGCTAGTATAAGTTCATCAGATCAAAATAAGTACATTCAGCTTGGCTGTAAAAAACCAATGGTTACCATTCCATTCGGAATAAGCCTAAAAGCATATGGTTCTGAATACCATTTGCGCAAAGGATTAGTCAATGAACTCCGACTTTTTCACATAGGAGCTATGGACTGGAAACCGAACATGGAAGGAGTTTCCTGGTTTATTGAAGAAGTATGGCCTTCTGTTTTAAAAGAATTTCCAGATTTGGAATTGCATATTGCAGGAAGAGCTATGCCTAATTGGTTAATTGAAAAAGAAGTTCCGGGCATGATAAACCATACTGAAGTTGAAAGCGCGCAAGACTTCATGCTATCAAATGATATTATGATTGTACCTCTCTTGTCTGCTGGAGGAATGCGTGTTAAAATTATTGAAGGAATGGCTTTAGGCCGTGTTATTATTTCCACAACAATTGGAGCTGAGGGGATAGATTACAAAGACGGGGAGAATATACTTATAGCTGATAATGCGAGAGAATTTAACGACAAACTATCTTGGTTAAAAGCAAACCCCGAAAAATTGTATGAAATTGGTAAGAATGGAAAAAAATTAGTAGAGACCTATTACAATAATCAACGTATTACAGAAAAACTTATTTCGTTTTACGATAAAGTTTTGGATAAATGAAAATTTTCGTACTTCTTTCCAGGTTTCCATATCCTTTAGACAAAGGAGATAAACTAAGAGCTTATTACCAAATAAAGGAATTATCTGCTTTTCATGAAATTCACTTGTGCTGTTTGGATGACACCAACATTCCAAGCGAACATTTAAAGCAATTAGAAGCTTTCTGCAAGAGTGTTAAAGTAATCAAACTACGAAAATGGCAAATTGCTATTAACTTATTTACAGGACTATTTTCTTCACTACCCTTTCAAGTTTGGTATTTCTATCAAGGCCAGGCTCATCGTAAAATAAAGGAACTAATCAAAAACATCCAACCTGATCATATTTATTGTCAACTTCTGCGCACTTCGGAATATGTAAAACACGAACACGCTATTCCGAAAACATTAGACTATATGGATACATTTTCTAAAGGAATGGAAAGACGCATAGAACAAGGTGGTTGGAAAAAGCCTTTCATTAAAGCGGAATTTCAAAGACTTAAGAAATATGAAAATTTAATTTTCGAATATTTTGAGAATAAAACGATAATTTCTAAACAAGATCAAGAATTTATCTTTCATCCAAATAGAGCCAAAATAGCGATTATTCCAAATGGAATAGATTTATCAAAATTTACACCTTTACCAATTACCAAAAAGTACGATTTGGTTTTTGTTGGGAATATGCGCTATGCCCCAAATGTGGAAAGTGCACTTTTTATTGTCAATGAAATTCTGCCTATTCTACTGAAAGAAAAACCCGATATTAAAATTTTACTTTCGGGATCATCTCCTGCAAAAGCAGTATTGGAACTCGCTTCTCAAAATGTAACGGTTTCAGGTTGGGTAGATGATATTAGAGAGTCTTACGCGAAAGGAAGAATATTTTTCGCTCCTTTAAATATAGGAACAGGACTTCAAAATAAGTTATTAGAAGCAATGGCAATGGGAATTCCTTGCATCACTTCTAGTCTTGCTAACAACGCACTCCAAGCTGCAGATAAAAAAGAAATTTTAATAGGAAATACTCCCGAAGAATATAAATATCTCATCCTTGATTTACTTTCCGACCCAGAGAAAAGTAATTCTATTGCAGCGGCTGGAAAGAAATACGTGGGAAACACCTTTAATTGGACCGGTTCAACCGAAAAATTAATACATTTAATCGAAAACAAGAAGTAATCCATAGAAACATCTCTATTTAACCTTATCTTTGTCCTTGATAAAAAAAGGCCATGGAATTTCAATTAGATTCAATAGAAGACGCAATAGAGGATATCAAACAAGGAAAAGTCATCATTGTTGTAGATGATGAAAACGGAGAAAATGAAGGTGATTTCTTAACTGCTGCACAAAACGTTACTCCTGAAATCATCAATTTTATGGCAACGCATGGTCGAGGACTTATCTGTGCTCCTTTGATAGAAAGTAGATGTAATGATTTGGGTCTCGACTTAATGGTACAAAACAATAGCGCACAATTTGAAACACCCTTTACTGTTTCTGTTGATGTAATTGGACACGGAACCACTACTGGAATTTCAGCATCTGATAGATTCGAAACAGTAAAAGCGCTTATTCATCCAGACACCCAACCAAACGAACTAGGTAAACCTGGACATATTTTCCCATTAAGAGCAAAAGCTGGCGGTGTACTGAGAAGAGCTGGACATACAGAAGCTGCAATTGATTTTGCACGATTAGCAGGGTTTGATGCAGCGGGGTTAATTGTTGAAATATTGAACGAGGATGGATCAATGGCTAGATTGCCACAATTAGTTGAAATTGCAAAAAAGTTCAAGTTAAAATTAGTCAGTATTGAAGATCTTATTAACTATAGATTGCGTCATGAATCATTAATTGAAAAATTAGTAGAAGTGGACATGCCTACTAAACATGGAAATTTCAAATTGGCTGCGTTTAAACAAACTACATCAGGAGAAGAACATCTTGCAATTACAAAAGGAAGTTGGACCGAAGATGAAGGTATTTTGGTGAGAGTGCATTCATCTTGTTTTACGGGTGATATATTAGATTCTCTAAGATGCGATTGCGGATCTCAATTAGCAAATGCTTTGGATCAAATAGAAAAAGAAGGAAAAGGTGTTGTTTTATACATGAATCAAGAAGGTAGAGGAATAGGGTTAGTCAATAAATTGAAAGCCTATAAACTCCAAGAAGAGGGCTACGATACAGTTGAAGCGAACATAAAGCTAGGATTTCAGGCAGATCAAAGAGACTACGGAATAGGAGCGCAAATATTGAGAAGTCTCGGTGTTCGTAAAATGCGTTTAATGACCAACAATCCAAAAAAACGTACCGGATTAATTGGTTATGGTTTGGAAATAGTTGAAAATGTTGCTATCGAAGTTGGTCAAAACGAACATAATGAAGCATATCTAAAAGCAAAAAAAGATAAGTTAGGACATACTTTGAAAATGGGGAAATAATTTATTTATTTTCAACTTTAATATTTTTTTAACCTTTACAATCTTATTTCTAGTTGGTTAATAGTTTTTTATAAATTATATACCGTAACATATCTTTTTATGATAACTACCGCCACGGTAGCGTATTTTTTGATATGGTTTGGATGGGAGAATTTGAACAAGTTAATGATATATCACCATTGGTATTAGAATCTAATATGACACTAAACGAAATACAAGAATTCCTTAAAGACTCGTTAACATTGCAAAAACCGGCTTTAAAAATTACGAAAAACTCAGAAGCAAGCTTTGAAGTAACAGGAACTATTGAAGCTATGCAAGGTAAAAAAAAAGTAGATGGCTTGTATTTTGCAAGCGTCGTTCCTAAGCCAAAAGATATTCGCTTATACTTCTTCCCTATCTATACACATGCCGATGCGTTCAAAAACATTTCTCCTGCATTACGAAAAATGTTAAAAGGGAAAAGCTGTTTTCATATTAAAAACTTAGATGAAGGATTGAAAATAGAAATAACAGAAATGATTCAGCTTGGAATAAAAATTTTCCAAAAAGATGGACTAATTTAAGCAGTAGGCTTTTTCAATAATTGCTGAATCACAATTATTATTGAAAGACTAAAAGTAATTGTCAGTAAAATACCCGAGAACATTACAATATATTTCATCCAAGTAATATCTTTCCAAAGCATCCATATACCACCAAACGTTAATACAATAGAAATAAAAGGCTCAATTATCAGAATTTTCTTCAACCAAACAGGAATCGATGTTAGCATCACAATTGCACCAAGAAGCAGAAATATTAAAGAAAATGAAATAACATGCGCATGTACTATGGAAATAATTTCCTGCTCTGATTTCTTATATTTCAATGGGTCGAAGTTTTCTCGCCCCCATTCATCATTCTCCCAATCATCTTCGGTAATTACTTCTTCAGTTTGATTACCATTATAGTTTTCTTCTATTCCATGTGGTGTAAATTCTGTTGTGTGTTTAACAAATATAACACCCGTATAATATCCAAAACTTAATGTAAGTAAGAAAGCAAATATAAAGACCTTAGCATAGCTAGGCAGATTGTGTATTTTACCTTCTAACTTCAAGGTTGATTTTTTAACAGAACAGATATCTCAACATGCGTATAGTTCGACTTTTCAGCCTTAATATCGTTCATCATTTTATCCATCGATGCAGGCTTGTCTAAATATGAAATACATGCATTTTCAGTTTTCTCAACACCACTATCAGATAGACTGGCAAAAGACAACGATAGAATAGTAATTCCGTTTTCCAGGAAATAAGTCAATGACTTTTCTAAAATATGCCTATCTACTAGAATAGTGTTGTTCATAACAACTGGCTGTTCTTTTAAATATTCTACTAATTTAGATTCCTGAGTTGTCATCATATTTTGGTCACAATCAGCACAAATTAACAAAATAAATTAGAACCTTCAAAGTTTACCCGACTGATTGAGCTTATAAATCCTATTAGTCAATTTTTTAACCCCTTCAACTGTAGATCGACAAGAGATTGTTGCTCCAGATATACCCTGTATATCCTTTCCTAATTCGAACTGTGAAAAACTATTTTTCCCTCTAAATTGCCGAACGAAAGAACCACTCATTACTTCGCCACCATAGTCCTCTCTGTACACCAATACCTTTACCTCTTTTATAGTTAAATCAGTGTTATATATTACCATGTAATCAAATTTATCAAACTTGCTTGGCGCTTTATCCAAATACATATAACCTAAATGCGTCGCGTTTCCCATTAATTTATACAAAGTTTGCTTTCTGATTTTAAAACCCAATTCCTTTTGATCCACCATTGAGACGTCCAAAGTAACTATCTCAACCTCTTGATCTTTCCATAGTTTATCGAAGGTCTTATCTATTCTCTTTTGACCACTCTTATCTAGCCATGGCACATCGTGAAGTGTAACTCCAAAAGAAAAAATAGAAATAAGAATAAATACCTTCATAATTCAAAAGCAATCTATAAACATGTATTCAATGACCTATCTAAAACCATACCCCTAATCCAAGATTAAATTGGTGTTTCGCATCTGAAGTTGGATCTATATTAATAAATTGTTGATAATCCGCTTTTAACACAGCACCATTCGCTAATTTTAATCCAAGCCCAGTTGTATAATCTAGCCGACCATACGTTAAATTGCGAGCCATATTAATAACTGAATTGTGCGTATCATAATTTTCATATCGTCCAAAAATATTTAATTCCATTTCAGCGTCTTTGTTTATGAGTGAAAGAACGTCATAACTCGCCTCTATATAATAACCAATAAAACTAGAGCCTAAGTCTCTTCCGGTATAGGCGTTATATTGATCTGAATTATCGTTGTTGCTGTAAATAAATTGACCTCTCGCTTGAAAAGCTTTATGCTGATATCGAAAATCAATTCCGACCATAGACATGTTTATTACTGAAGAATCAGCAGTTAAAAGTGCAGAATTTTCGCGCATATCTAAGTTTTCATAAGCAGTAGATTGCGTTTTCCCAAAGTATCCAGAAAGGCCTAATTTTAATCCTTTTACTCCATAAAAATCTACTTTACCAGTAATATTGGGCGTGGTGAAAATAGAATTTGCTCCTTTTTGTCTGCCAGAACGATAACCCGAGTTGCCTCCAATCTTACCTACACCATCGTAACTTAACAAACCATTTACAACATATAATTGGTATCTTAAGGAAGCACTAGGGAATTTACCTGAAAAACCTGCACCAATTTCTCTCCATGTTGTTGGAATAATCTTATTATCCATATTGGGCCGTTCTACTCCGTTAAAAGTTGTTGGCTCGTGGTACTCATTTACAATTCCCATTGGAATTAACATTAAGCCCGATCGAAAGTTAATGTTCGAATTAAGGTTATGTTGTAAAAATGCTTGCTCTACATATAATTCCTTCACGTGTTCAAATTCTAATTCCGCTACGAAGAACGTTTTATCGGTAAACTTATACCCTAAAAACATAATCAATCGGTGCACATCCATATTTCCGTTATATCGCTGTGCATTTGCAAATTGTTGATTGAAGTGCACCTCACCATAACCTGCTACGGTAATTGCTTTTCCCCCATTCCCTGCTAAAATATTTTGAGCCGTGTTCATCGGTTCATTTGTAGTAGTATCTGTAGATATAACCTGCGCTTGCAGTATTCCTCCAAAAAAAATCAATATTATATTTAGTCTTAATCGCTTCATTTTACTTTTCTTTGATGCGTTTCTATATTTCTTATTTAGAAACAATCTAATTAATTCTACACTGCAAAAGTAGATGTGGAAATTTAAGTGCGCAATACCACTTTTAGGGTATATTAAACTACTAAAAAAACAAGAGTATTACCCAAAATCACTTCTACCATTGAATTATAGCGATATTTTCTATTATTTATTATTTTTAATCAATCTAAATAATACCCTAAAAGGGGTATTGTAGAAACTATATTCAGTTTGGATATTTGTAGCAACTTAGAACCATTCAAAATAAGTAGTTGAGCAAGAGAATTAAGATAGCGTTGGTGGGAAATCCGAATTGTGGTAAAACTACGCTATTCAATAAATTAACTGGTTTAAATCAAAAAGTAGGAAATTTTCCGGGGGTTACTGTAGAAAAAAGATCCGGTTTGTGTACGATGGCCGATGGCCAGAAATACGAGATTATTGATTTACCTGGATCCTATAGTTTATCATCCACTTCTCCAGATGAAAAAGTAGTACAAGACATCCTATTGGACACAAACAATGCCTCTTTTCCAGATGTCGTTATTCTAATTGCAGATGTTACAAATCTAAAGAGGAATTTATTTTTAGTTACCCAAATAATAGATCTTGGGTTTCCCGTGATTGTGGCATTGAATATGTCAGATGTTGCTAAAAAGAAGAAAATTCAAGTAAACATTGAAGGTTTGCGTAATGCGTTAAACGTACCTACTATTGAGGTTAGCGCAAAAAAAGAATCAGCATCTAGCCTTAAGTCTAAATTTTTAGCAGAACACTCGAAAAAGGGCGAACCAACAATTGACTCGAAAAAGATTGGAGGAAAAACTCTCGGATTACTTGCTGAAAAGTATCCTAACCAGAATCAATACCGTCTATTCAAGTCACTAAATAACCTAGACAGTTTGCCATGGTTAGGGGATAAAAAATTTTATGAATTAATAGTTCAAAACAGTAGCTATAACAGAAACGAAGCAGAGCTGCATGAAATCAACAATCGCTACGAGAAAATACAAGAAATAATTGCAGCTAATGTTATTAATGAAATTCCAAATACTGAGGATGACACTACGACTAGAATTGATAAAATAGTTATACATCCTGTTTGGGGTTTCTTGATTTTTATCAGTGTATTTTTCTTATTATTTCAATCTGTTTTTACGCTTGCTCAAATTCCAATGGAAATTATTACAAATGGAATGGCCTTTCTATCAGATAGCATTTCCAATGTTTTACCAGCAGGTTATATCTCTAATTTTATTACCGAAGGATTACTTGCAGGTATAAGTGGCATACTTGTTTTCTTGCCGCAAATTATGCTTCTATTTGGATTGATTACCGTACTTGAAGATTCAGGGTATTTATCCCGAATTAGTTTTATGTCTGATCGTTTATTGCGCATGTTCGGCATGAATGGAAAATCTATAATTCCTCTTGTCGGAGGATTTGCGTGCAGTGTTCCTGCTATTATGGCCGCAAGAAGTATTGAAAGCAGAAAAGAACGTTTGATTACCATCTTTATAACACCCTTAATGAGTTGTTCGGCTCGACTACCTGTTTATGTTTTTCTTACTGCTTTTATTGTGCCGAACGAAATGGTTGGGGGAATAATTAGTCTTCAAGGCTTATTTATGATGGGACTTTACCTTTTGGGAATTGTGTTTAGCTTGGTAATTGCTGTTATTTTAAATAAGTTTTTAAAAATAACAGAACGTTCCTCCTTTATTATGGAGTTGCCAAAATATGGTATCCCTACCTTTAAAAACGTATTCTCGACGATGATAAACAAGGGAAAAACCTTTGTTTTTGAAGCTGGTAAAATAATTATAATCGCATCCGTTGTATTATGGTTCTTATCCTCATTCGGACCCTCCACCGATAGGGAAAGAATAGAAAAAAAATTCACTTCAGAGGTAATGCTTCAAACGCATACAGCGGAAGAAATTGAAATCTTAAAATCCTCTGAAAGACTGGAATACTCGTATATTGGTTATTTTGGAAAGTCGATTGAACCTGTTATTAAACCTCTTGGATTTGATTGGAAAGTAGGAATAGCTTTAATTACTTCTTTTGCTGCAAGAGAAGTATTTGTTGGAACAATGACAACTATCTATAGCGTTGGAAGCGATAAGAACTCTAAGGAAGCGCTAGCATCCATAAAATTTGATAAACCTACCGCGTTCTCTTTATTAATATTCTATGTCTTCGCATTGCAATGCATGAGTACTATTGCAATTGTAAAACAAGAAACCGGTAAATGGAAATTCGCAATAACACAATTCTTAGTATTTACCGGAATGGCATATTTGGGCAGCTTTATTACTTATCAGTTAATGAGCTAGAGATATAAGCTGAGATTAATAAGTTTTGCAAACCATCACAATGACAGTGGAGCTGAATTACCTCAAATTTTCCTGAAATAATTTAAAAATTCTTTTGTACTCATCTGTCCAACTTGTAGGCTCCTTAAAACCATGAGGCTCGACAGGATAACCGACTAAATCCCAGTCCGATTTTCCCAATTCAATAAAACGTTGAGAAAGACGAACCACGTCTTGGTATTGTACGTTATCATCAATCATTCCGTGCAACATAAGGAGTTTCCCTTGTAAATTCTCCGCAAAATAGATTGGTGAACTTCTTCTGTATGCAATACTATCCAATACAGGTGTATTTAAAATATTAGAAGTATAATCATGATTGTAATGAGCCCAATCGGTTACAGAACGAATTGCAGCAGCGCATGGAAATTTATCGGTAGTAAGCATTGCCATAATTGATATAAAACCACCATAAGATCCTCCGTACATCCCTACTCTATTGGAATCTACACCACACTGTTCAATCAGGTATTTACGTCCATCAACTTGATCCGATAAATCTTTTCCTCCCATATACCTATATATCTCTGTTCGCCAGTCTCTACCATATCCCTTTGATGCTCTATAATCAATATCTAACACGGTATAACCGTTATCTACCAGTAAATTATGGAACATGTATTCTCGGTAATAACCGCTCCACCAATTGTGTGCATTCTGCAAATACCCGGCTCCGTGGACAAATATTACAGCTGCATGGTTGTTGTTTTCTGCAGTTGGTTTATAAACCCTAGCAGGAACATTGGCGCCATCTTCGGCTTTGAATCTTATTACCTCCGGTGCTCTCCAATTATAGTCATCAAAATTAGGTTTCAAGGAATGTGTTACTTGATTAGGAGTGTTTCCTTCTTTATTTTGAGTGACGTACAACTCCCAAGGTTTATTTTTATAGGAATAACGATAAGCTAAGTACTTTTCATCCTGAGAAACTGCGACTTCATAATTTCCATCTTCAGTAAGTATCGATGTCCATTGTTTTGATTTAATATCCAAGTGATAAAACTCTCTATTTCCGGCGTGATTTTTATTGGCAGACACATAAAACTTGCTACCATCTAAAGACAATTGAGCCGAATGGATTTCAAATCTTCCCTCCGTTAACTGTTTCTTTTTGTTTTTCTCAGTATCGTATAAATACAAATGAGAATACCCCGTTTCCTCCGATTGAAAAAAGATTGTTTTATTATCCTTTAACCAACCAATATTTCCAGGAACTCCTTTCCAACCGCTAATTCCAGGACCACCAATCCACGCTTCATCATGTTGGTGTTCAATTTGTGTTAAAGCTCCTGTTTTCATATCTAAAATCGCTATCCAACGGTCTTTATTGTCAAATGATTTAACCTCTATTATAGCTTCACCTTTTTCTGAGAAATAAGGACCGTGAAATACTATATTTTTAGGTAATTCATATTTTATATCTTCTGCATCATACAATTGTAAATATTCAGGCTTATCCAGAACACCCTCTAAATTATCAATAGCACAATAAACTACTTCGTTCGCTTCTATATTAAAAATCCCCATTTTGTGCGTAGCATCTTTTCTACCAATTTTAGATCGAGCAGAAATAGGCTGAGTCCATCCTGATTTTGTTACATGCTCTTCTACATGCGTTGGCTCAGTATCCGGATAATTTGACACAACAAAGGTTATGTATTTCTCATCTGGAGAAACGGACATGGAATTCAAATAATCATCACCATAGTATATTTCCAGAGGAGAATTTATATCCTTTGCATCATTAAAAGTAGCACGCGCTTTCTTTCTTTGTTTTGCAGTAACTAAAACATCAAATAACTCGAGTTGTTGGTTTTGCAAATAATGCTCTTCTTCTGAAAGTTGTTTGTCGAGTTCTTTACTTCCACGTTTAAAATTAGTGACTTGCTTCACCAGAGGCTTATCAAGGTAAAATTTGTATATATTATTGCGCTTCTGAACATAGATTACGTTTGAATCACTAACAGAATTAACATTTCTAATGCCATCCAATTCAAACATTAATAATTCAGATGAGTCTCCTTCTTCTTTCCAAGTGCGCAATGATGAATTGTTGATGTAAAATGAACGATTTGCATTTGAATGCTTTACCACTCCGTACTCTGGTAACAATGCTAAATCCTCTGCAACAACAAGAGACACCTGATTTGTAGTAATATTTAACAAATAGTGTTCATCCACGCGATCGTTGTTCTGGTCTTGTTTAAACAGCACATTATTATTGGGCATAAACTGAATACTATGGGGAAGGTTTCCTATAAACCCTTCTCCTTGCATAATAGTGCTTATGGATAATGATGATTTATTTTCAAGTTGAGCTGCGGCTGAGCCTGCAATAAAAAATAAAAACAGAATTAATATAACTTTCATTTTCAATATTTGTGAATAAAGATAATCAACTAAATCAAAATTCATTTACTTTGTAGGAAGACAATAATACAATCAAAAAATATATGAGTAATCCATTACTACTTTCAGGGTTTAGCACCCCTTTTAACACAATTCCTTTTGAAGAAATAAAACTTGAACATTATATGCCTGCTATGAAAAAAGGCATTGAATTGGGAAAGGCAGAAATTGCTGCAATCAAAGACAATCCATTACCCGCGAATTTTGAAAACACTTTTGAAACGTTAGAAAGATGCGGGAAGTTATTAGACACAGCATCGAGTGTGTTTTTTAATTTAAATAGTTCTGAAACAAGTGGAGAAATGCAACAATTAGCACAGGAACTATCTCCAATGTTAACCGCTTACTCTAATGACATTTTAATGGACGAAGAGTTATTTGCACGTATAAAACAAGCATATGAAAACTCAATCGAAGACAACCTAAACGCTGAACAAAAAATGTTGCGTGAAAAAACATTTAAAAGTTTTGTACGGAATGGAGCAAACCTAAAAGGAAAAGATAAGGAAACATTAAAAACATTAAATACAAAGCTTTCTAAACTAAGTTTAACATTTGGAGAAAACCTTTTAAAAGCTTCCAATGCTTTTGAAATGTGGATTGACAAAGAAGATGATTTAGTTGGGTTACCTGACGGGTTCAAAGAAGCTTCTGCTATGGCGGCAAAAGCTAAAGGCAAAGAAAATAATTGGTTAATTACATTGGAATATCCTTCCTACATTCCTTTTATGAAGTATTCTGAGAATAGAGAATTAAGAAAAAAACTCTATTTGGCTTTTGGATCACGTTCATTTCAAAAAGACGAGAACAATAACGAAAGTAACGTTCAAGAAATTTCAAAACTTAGACACCAAAAAGCCAATTTATTAGGATATGCTTCTCATGCTAATCTAATATTAGAGGAAAGAATGGCAGAAAAGCCGGGTAAAGTATATCAATTATTAGACGAACTATTGGAACATGCTTTACCAGTTGCTAAAAAAGAAATGGAAGAAATTCAAGAGCTAAGTAACAGACTGAATGGACCATCTCCAATAGAAAGATGGGATTTCTCTTACTATTCTGAAAAATTCAAAAACGAAAAATTTGCAATCAATGACGAAATATTAAAACCATACTTCCAATTAGAAAAGGTAATTGATGGTGCATTTATAACTGCAGAAAAATTGTATGGAATTACATTCGAAAAATTAGAGAACATTCAGAAATACCATGATGATGTAATTACTTATGCAGTTAAAGATAAAGAGGGTAAACATCTTTCCGTTTTCTATGCAGATTTCTTTCCAAGAGCTGGAAAACGAGATGGTGCATGGATGACTTCTTTTAGCGGTCAGAATAAATACGATGGTTTAGATACTAGGCCACTGGTTTCTATTGTCTGTAATTTCACTAAACCAACTGATACAAAGCCTTCCTTATTGACTTTCGGAGAAGTAACCACCTTATTCCATGAGTTTGGACATGCATTGCACGGAATGATGGCAAATGGCTATTATGAAAGCTTAAGTGGAACTTCTGTGTACTGGGATTTTGTAGAACTTCCTTCTCAATTAATGGAAAACTGGTGTTATGAAAAAGAGTGTTTAGACCTCTTTGCACGACATTATGAAACGGATGAAATTATCCCAATTGATTTGGTTCAAAAAATTAAAGATAGCGCCAACTTCTTGAGCGGTTATCAAACGGTTCGTCAAGTTGGATTAGGTAGACTAGATATGTCATGGCACAATTTAACATCTATTCCAACCAATAGTGTTTACGAATTTGAAGAAAATGCGATCAAGGGAACTGAGCTATTTCCTCCATCACAAGAAACTACTACATCTTGCGCCTTTTCACATATTTTCCAAGGTGGATACTCTGCTGGATACTACAGTTATAAATGGGCAGAAGTATTAGAGGCAGACACATTTGAATTGTTTAAAGAAACTGGCATATACAACAAAGAGACTGCTACCAGCTTTTTAGAAAACATACTTTCTAGAGGAGGAAGTGAGCACCCTATGGAATTGTACAAGAAATTTAGAGGAAAGGAACCTTCGACAAAGGCTTTATTGATTAAAACAGGGTTAATTGAAGTTTAAAACTGCGTGAACTTTAGAGTTGCTAGACATACAAATAAATTAGAACCAATAATTACGTTTTACAAAGACTTTTTAGGATTGGAGGTCATTGGAGAATTCACCAACCATGATAAATATGACGGCGCATTTATAGGCAAAGTAGGATTGAATTGGCATCTCGAATTTACCACATCAGAGGAAAGCCCGAAACACCAGACTGACAAAGACGATTTATTAGTCTTTTATCTCGAATCGGAAGAAGAATACATTTCTGTAAAACAGAAATTCGATGACAATGGATTAAGCTCTGTTCAATCAAAAAACCCCTATTGGAACAACAATGGCTCAGCGTATCTCGACCCTGATGGATTTAGAATAGTTATTACAATTATGAAAAAATAAGACCTTAGCAAAAACTATAAATGAAAAGTAAAACTAGATGCTCTTGGTGTGGAGACGACCCTCTTTATGTCGAATATCATGATACAGAATGGGGCGTTCCTTTTCGGGATGAGCAAAAAATGTTTGAATTTTTAGTATTAGAAACTTTTCAAGCTGGATTAAGTTGGATTACAATTCTTCGAAAGAGAGAAAACTTTAGAAAAGTATTGGATAATTTTGATTACAAAAAGATAGCGCTTTATAACGAGATTAAAATTGCAGAACTTCTTCAAGATCATGGAATCATAAGAAACAAACTAAAAGTTAAAGCTACTATTTCGAATGCTGTTGCATTTATGAAAATTCAAAAAGAATACGGTTCGTTTAGTAAATATATCTGGGGATTTGTAAATGACAAACCAATACAAAATAACATCAAATCAATGTCCGAAGTTAAAGCTACTAGCGCAACTTCAGATAAACTCAGTAAAGATTTAAAGAAAAGGGGATTTAAATTTGTAGGTCCTACTGTTGTTTATGCACACATGCAAGCAACAGGAATGGTGAATGATCATACAGTTGATTGTTTTCGACACAAAGAAGTGCAGATAAATTAATTGGTCTCCGTATCCCAAATATACTCGGATATTACACTTCCATTTTTAAAGTAGCTTGTACCCCATTTGGCGGAAACTTTTTTGTATTCATCACCCTTTACGCCTTTAATTATTATACGCAATATTGTAACTTCAATCACATCTCCTCTACCGTTTCTTCTTTCGAACATTTTCTCAGTAATCCCTTCTGGATATTGAGTCGCCAGCTTCTGTCTATTTTCGTCTACAAACATAGTAACACTTTGATTTTTAATACGATCCATCTCCTCAGCATTTTCTAACCCTACATCCTTATTCCTTTTGTAATAATCACTACTTTCATCCTGTAAATCGTCTTCATATGCACCTAAAGCTTCAGCGTTTCTTTCTCTAGAATCATCTGCGTCTACTGAAAAATCTGCAATTTTTGTTTCCATTTCCTCGTTTGCCAGCTCATTATCGTAAGCCCTATTTGCCCCAAAATCGGCTCTATCTGCTTGTACCTTAAATTCATCTTGCTCATAGTTATCCATCGCTTTCACATTGTGCTGGCGGTTCTCATCAGACTCACTTGAAAAATCATTGATACTAGTTTCCATACTCTCATTTGCTAACTCATTGTCGTAAGTTCGATCCGTTCCAAAGCCAATTCTATCTCCATGTTCCGCATAATCACCCTGCATGTAATCCTCCATCGATTTAACATTAGCTTGTCGGTTATTGTCAGATTCACTTGAAAAATCATTGACACGTGTTTCCATAGTCTCATTCGCTAATTCATTATTGTAGGTTCGATCTGTTCCAAAACCGATTCGATCGCCATGTTCCGTATAATCATCCTGTTGGTAATCCTCCATCGATTCAACATTTTCTTGGCGGTGATTATCAGATTCACTTGAAAAATCATTTATGCGTGTTTCCATAGTCTCATTCGCTAATTCATTATCATAAGTTCGATCCGTTCCAAAACCGATGCGATCTCCATGTTCCGTGTAATCATCCTGTTGATATTCCTCCATCGATTCAACATTTTCTTGACGGTTATTATCAGATTTACTTGAAAAATCATTGATCTGTGTCTCCATAGTCTCATTCGCTAATTCATTATCATAAGTTCGATCCGTTCCAAAACCGATGCGATCTCCATGTTCCGTGTAATCATCTTGCTGGTAATCTTCCATTGACTTAACATTTTCTTGGCGGTGATTATCAGATTCAACTACCTCATCATTAATCTCGGTAATTAATTCCTCTTGCTCCTCAAACGTGTTGTAATTTTTATCAAGCGTAATTTCTTCACGAATAGATTTAATTGCAAATTCTTTTTCTTGAAAATGTTCTATCGATTTAACATTATCTTGACGATGGATATCTGAATCCACGCTAAAATCATTAATTCGTGTCTCCATTGTTTCATTTGCTTCACCATTATTGTAAGTAACATCTTTTCCCAATTTAATGTTATTGTTTAATCTGTCATCATTTTTATCCATGTAATCAACCATAAACTCCGCATTACTCTCACGCTGAATATCTGCATCTTTAGAAAATTCTGATATCTTAGTTTCCATCTTCTCATTTACAGCATTAATTTTATCTCCCAATTCACGCTGATTATCAGTATTTGTCTGCAACCTTAACGCCTCATCTTCCTTCCTCTTTCTTATAGTTTTAGCATTAATATCATTATCTTCGATTCTTCCACTTGCCATAATAAACTTGACATCAGCTTCAGTATACTTTCCTGTTACCTCTTCACCATAAAGATCTTTAACAAACTCAGCTGGCTTCAATTTATCTTGCTTTAATTTATCGGCAGTCATTTGATCCAATAATTCATTAATTTCATCCATCTTATTTTGAGGATATGGAGCACTTGGCTTAACGTTAAGAGCATTTTCAAATGACTTCAAAGCCTTTTTGTACGATTTAATCTCAAATTCTGAATTTCCAGATTTAATATAAGAGGAATACAATTTATTTTGTTCGTTCTTATCAGCAATTAAATCGTTTATCTTTTGTATCTGTTTTGGTGGATAAGAATCTCCAGGTTTCATTCCTCCTGCTCGCTGATACAGCTCTTTAGATTTTACATAATCCTCTTCGCCAAATAATTTATCTGCTACATCAATAATTTTTTGATATTGTTTATTCACCTCCTCAGTTAAAGAATTTTTCATCTGAATATTTATCCATTCAATTTGCTCTTGTGGGTAAGAATCTGAGTATTTAATCTTATGCGCTTCTTTGTATAATTCTTTCGCTGAATCCCAATTTTTAGCATCACGCGCCGCGTCTGCAGCAACTATTTTATCCGCATATTCTTTATCTAATCCAATACTTTCGGCAACACCTTTTAACTTTTTTTCGATAATGTCAATCTGTTTTTTTGGATAATCCTTAGAAAAAAGTGCCATTGCTTTCTCATAATTACTTTTCGAATTTTGCCAATCTTCAACCGTAAATTCACTATCCGCCTTTCTTATTAGTTGATCATATTCCGCATGCTTATTTTTCTCTTCATTTATTTTATTATCAATCTTTGCTATTTGATCTTTCGGATATTGCTTATCTATAGTATTCAATGCCTTATTATATATAATTCGAGCATTCGACCAGTTTTCGGATTCAAATTGATTATCGGCCTGGGCAATTAGCTTATTATACTCACTTTCATTTGAAGCATTTGTAGCATTATCTGATAGTATTTTTTCAATTTCTATGATTTTCTCTGACGGATAGGATTCCGCTGTTTCAAACTTTGTTGCACGGGTATAAAGATCCTTCGCCTTAGAATAATTTTCATCGGTAAACATTTTATCGGCAACAACAATTATTTTTTGATATTGTTTATGAAGATCATCTGACAATTGAGACTTCATTTTATTATTGATCCAATCTATTTGCTCTTGGGGATAAGGCTCATATGGTTTTTCTTTATTTGCATCCTTATAAAGTTGCTTTGCTGCCTCCCAGTTTTCAGCATCTCGAGCAGCATCAGCCTGGGTAACTATTTTATTGTATTCAGCAGTCAATTCGTTTTGTTGTAGTTCATTTGCTATTTTTGCATTTACCTCTAACAACTTATCTTTTATAAGCCTATTCTCTGGAAATATTTTAGAAGCTTCAGTAAACGAGGTTTTAGCCTTATCGAAATCCCCATCTTTTAGTTGACTTTTGCCACTTTCCACTAAATTATCAAAATCTTCTTTCCTTTTTCTACCCTCTTCATCTGCTGCTTCAGCTGCTAGTTTAGCATCAGCCAATTCTTTCAATTTCAAATCTATTTCTGCTATTTTATCTTTTGGGAATTGCTCATCTGGAAAAACAACTAATGCTTCTTGGAAAGTCAATTTTGCTGACTCCCAACTCTCCCTACCAAATTCGCCGTTTGCCTTGAAAATAAGATCTTGGTACTTCTTTTGTTGAGCAGCCTTATCGGCTTCCTCATTGGATATTTCTTTTAATTTAACCTCTATTTCAGCTAATTTATCTTTTGGTAATTGCTCATCAGGAAAAATACGCAATGCTTCTTTAAAAGTTAATTGTGCTGACTCCCAATTTTCACTGCTAAATTCTCCAGTTCCTTTTGAAACAAGGTCATCGTATTTCTTTTGCTGTAATGCTTTCTCAGCTTTAGAGTCAGATAACTCTCTCGCCTTTGTTATTTGTTTCTTCGGGTAAGCTTCACTCTGTTTTAATGCTGAAGCTTCCTCAAAAACTGAGATAGCTTCATCATATTTTTCTTCTTTCATGGCTAAATCACCTGAAATAATTAAGCTATTGTATTTTCCCTCTAGTTCGTTTCTTGAATTGAGAAGAGCTTCAATTTCTGCAATTTTATCTTTTGGGGCTTTTTCACTTGGTTTTATCTGCGATGCTTCTTTATACAAGCCTTCTGCTTCTTGCAACTTATTTGCTTTGAACTTTATATCGGCTTCTCGCATCTTATCATTGTATTCTTTAAATAGAGCTGCATCATCGGCTAACTTTTGTTTATCATTAGCAGCTTTAATCTTTTCATCCGGCAATGAATCATCAGGCTTAATTGCTTTCGCATTTTCATATTCTAAAACAGAACCATCAAAATCATTTGAAGCAAGTAATTGGTCTCCTTTTTTTATGGCCTTATTAAATTCTTCATTGATTGCTTTTTGCTCTTCGAATTCTTTTCGTTTGTTTTCTGCATCGGTAATTTTTGCTGAAACATTCTTATCATCTTTTATTTTTAGCGCTTCTTTATATTTAGCAATAGCATTATCGTATAGTTCAGAACCAACAGCATTATCGCCGGCCTTTATCAGTTGATCGAATTTTTGTTCATTTTCATTATCTGCACTAGCAAGGGCAGCAATAAATTTGTCAATTTCTTTTTTCCGTGTATTTATATACCCAAAATCAAAATCCAAATGCCCCGTAGATGGGTCAATATGTGCTTTTGCAACTGGTCGACTGGTAACAACACTGTAATCAATGTTTGGTTGCTGATTAATTAGAGATGTTCCTAACTCATCAAGATAGGTCTTTTTTTCATTAATATCTTCTGCAAAAAATCCTTTTTTCGCATCAATTACTACCGATTTACTAACGTAACCGTCCTTACTAAATACTACTTTGTATACATGTCCATATTCAGCTTCTACCGGCGAGTACTTACCAGAAGAAGCTGTTGACACCTTTGCAAAGGAAACGTTATCTCTGAAAAACTCAACAGAAACACCAACCAATTTACCACCTGAAGCATTTGTAATTTTTCCAGAAAACAGAAGAATTGGATCTTCCTCTGCATCTTGAGCAATAACATTGCCTCCAACAAATGTTAGAAATGCTGTAATTATTAATGCTAATATTTTGGTACATCTACCCATATCCTTCAACTGCAATCAACAAATATCGCTAATTATAACGATAACTTGAAATATATACTTCATTTTCTTAAGCCGATTGTGTAACGTATTTTACATAAAAACGTTACTTATTACTGAGTCATTTTTTCTACCCTAGAAATCACGAACACATTTTCTTAATTCTTTAAATAAATTAACACCCTTTTTAAACCTAACTGCCATAATAATTATTATCTATTCTATTTGCTTGCATTATTTTCGATCATGCAAGAATTTCGCTTATGAAAGTTTTCATTTCTAAAGGCTACTGATAGAAATAACATCAAAACCAACCAAGTAAAATACTTCATAGTTAATTCAATTTTCAGAGTCACGATACACCCAACTTTACAATTGGTTCATTTTAAATAGCCCTTAAATAATATTAATCATTAACTTTATCTTTTTTAGAGGCAACTATTACAATAAAATAACGTCAATCAAAGTGATTTTAAAAAGATAAAATGAAGTTAAAACTAACCGTTGCTTTTTTTATATCAATCTTAGGACATTGTTATTCTCAAATCGTGATTAACGAATATTCCGCAGCAAACATGAATTCAACCGCAGATAATTACGGTGAATTTGAAGATTGGATAGAACTCTATAATACAGGAGGTGTCGATATCGACATTACCGGGTGGTACTTTTCAGATAAAGTTACAAAACCTTTAAAAAACTTAGTTACTGGTGGGGTTGTGCCATCAGGCGGATATCTTAAAGTTTTTTGCTCTGGTAGAGATGAATTTTCGGGGGGAAACTTGCACACTTCCTTCAAGTTAACGCAAACAAAACCAGAAGAAATATTAATCTCCGATGCAGGAGGCATTTTGGTAGACCAAATACAAATGGTTCCATGCCAGCTTGGCCATTCTAGAGGTAGAACTGCAGATGGAGCATCAACATGGGCTCTTTTTACATCTCCAACAATTGGTGCACCTAATACTAACGCTCAGCAAGAATATGCAACTAAACCATTATTTGATATTGCTTCCGGTATTCAAGCAGGTAATATTAGTTTAACCATAAGTTCTCCAGATGCAAACGTTTCATTGTATTACACAAATGATGGATCAACTCCATCTGCTGGGTCAACTCCCGTATCAGGAGCCATTGCGCTGACTACAAACACTATTATTCGTTGCATTGCTATCAGCTCTGACCCGAATATCCCGCAAAGTTTTATTGAAACGAACACTTACTTTTTCAATATATCCCATACAATGAAAATACTATCTATATGTGGAGATGAGGTAATGGATTTCATCAATGATCAGGCACCCGGTTCTTTTTCAAGTAATTTTAGAGGAGCATTAGAGTTTTTTACTTCAGCAGGCGTATTAATTGACGAAGGAGAAGGTGAATATAATAAACACGGAAACGATAGCTGGGCATATGGCCAAAGAGGTATTGACTTTATTATGAGAGACCAGTTTGGCTATAACTATGCGATTCAAGACCAAATATACAGAGGTAAAAGCAGAACTAGTCATCAAAGATTAATGATAAAAGCGGCAGCCAATGATAATGTTTCTTTTCAACCAGGAGGCGCACACATTAGAGATGCATATGTGCAATCACTTTCTCAAGTAGGTGATTTGAAAATGGATGAAAGATCATTTGAGCCTGCTGTGTTATACGTAAACGGAGAGTACTGGGGCCTATATGAAATAAGAGAGAAAGTAGGTGACTCTGACTTTACCAGTTACTATTACGACCAAGATGAGAAGTATAGTGGAGGTCCTAATGATGTTCAGTTTTTAAGAACTTGGGGAGGAACTTGGGAAGAAATGGGTGCTCCAAACGCACAGAATGACTGGAACACACTCGCAAACTTTATTACAGGAAATGACATGAGTATTCAAGCAAATTTTGATTATGTCGACAGCGTTTTTAACTGGAAAAGTTTGGTGGACTATTTTTGCTTAAACAGTTATATTGTTTCTGCGGATTGGCTTAATTGGAACACCTCCTGGTGGAGGGGATTAAATCCAGATGGAGATAAGAAAAAATGGCGTTACACTCTATGGGATATGGATGCCACTTTTGGACACTACACTAACTACACTAACATTCCTGATCAAGGTGCAACAGCCGACCCTTGTGCAGTAGAAGCTCTTCCAAATCCAGGCGGGCAAGGCCATACGGAAATAATGATGGAGTTAATGAACAATCCAACTTTTGAACAATATTATATTTCCCGATATATTGATTTGGGAAATACTGTATTTAGTTGTGATTATATGCTGGGGCACTTAGATAGTCTTATTTCTTTAATAACCCCCGAAATGCCGGCGCAAGTTGCTCGTTGGGGAAGCAGTATTGCAACGTGGGAAGCAAATGTTCAAACCCTTAGGGATTTTATAACCGATAGGTGTGTTGAAATTGAAACAGGACTAGTAGACTGTTATGACCTTGTTGGGCCTTATGAAGTAACCTACGATGTTGTGCCGGTTGCATCAGGTACGATTAAAGTTAATTCAACCACACTTGACCAATACCCTTGGACGGGAACATATTATGGAGGAATTGATATACTCTTAAAAGCAAATGCCAATCCAGGATTTATATTTGATTATTGGGAATCCTCAATTTCCGATCCTATCAACCCCGCAGCAGATTCAGTAGACGCATCCACATCAATAACTGGAATTCAAACAATTAAAGCGCACTTTAGAACTGAAGGAACACCTCCTACTCCAACTTTTGAAGGAGTTTATGTTCCTACTGGATTCTCACCGAACAATGATGGAAACAATGATTTATTGCAAACTTACATTGGTGGAAATGTAGAAGACTTCTTATTTGTAATTTATAATAGATGGGGAGAAAAAATATTTGAAACCGATGATAGATTATCCTTGTGGGACGGGACATATAAAGGTGTAGAATTAAGCACTTCAGTTTTTGTTTACAAAATAAACGTTCAATATATTGACGGTACAACCGAAGTTAAAGGAGGTAATATTACACTCGTTAGAAATTCGGCAAATTAAGGATGAATAAATTAGTTTATATATTTCTTATAATCGTGCCTTTCACTTCATATGGACAAGATGTACATTTCGTGCAGTCCTCTACTACTCCACAATTAATAAACCCGGCTACTGCAGGTGTTTTTGACGGCTGGGAAAGAGTAAGTATTTCACATCGTCAACAATGGCTTTCCATGGGGAGTCCTTATGTTACTTCACAACTTTCTGCTGACTTAAACCTTTTAAAAAACGAAAACGGCACGAGTAAAGGTTATTTGGGAATAGGTTTAAATTTTTACAGCGATGTTGCGGGTGATGCAAAATTTGGAACAAATAAATTTAGCTTAGCGGTTAACGGTATTATTCAAGTTGCGGAAGACCAAACAGCATCTGTCGGCATTGAAGTTGGAGGAGCCCAAAGAAGTGGTGATGTGAGTAAATTAAATTGGGGAAATCAATTTAACGGGCAAGATGGTTTTGATTCTCAAATTGCATCTAATGAAGCAAATATTAGTTCATTTATTTACCCAGATTTTGGAGCTGGCGTTTTTTACAGGTATAATGGTCATAAATCTACATTCGTAAGAGAGGAAATAAAAAATTTCTACGGGGGAATCTCGTACTTTCATTTCTCACAACCTGTTTTAAACTATGGAAATGGCGCAGCCGATAGCCTGCACTCTAAAATGGTATTCCATGGTGGAATGCAATTGGATATACCAGGGTCAAAAATTACTTTGGCTCCGTCATTCGCTTATTTTCAGCAACATAAATTTAAAGAAGTACTGAGCACCTTACTCGTGAAATTTAGGACCCATGAAGGAACTAGATATACTGGGTTATACTCTGAGTCCTATTTCTCTATTGGAGCAACATACAGGTCTAAGGATGCAATTGTACCTCAAATTCAACTTGAACTAGGAAATTATATAATTGGTCTTAGTTACGAAATAACAACTTCTAAATTAAACAATGCAGCTCAAGGTGGCTTTGAGGTTTCGTTCCAATGGGCCAATATAAATAATGCATTGTTCAAAGGAAGAAGAACGAAAGGTTGGAAAAAACCTGGAGCAATGTAAATCTTTACATTACTACCTTTGTGGGTTTGAAACAAAACCCCTTTATACCCAATACATTTATCAACTTTTCGTATTTTAGCGACTTGACAATAACCTATTATGACAAAGGATTTATTAAGTGTTTTTGAACCAAGCACCAAAGAAGGTTGGCTAAATAAAATTACCTCTGATTTAAAAGGAAAATCGCTAGATTCTTTATTTTGGGAGTCTGAAATTGGACCAATAAATCCGGTTCTTTTTCATTATGAAGAAGTTACCTCTGACAACTTCCAACAAAAAGAAAACAACAAATGGAACATTAGACAGCGATTTGACGCTGCTGCGCCAGGAGCAAATGAAGAAATTTTATTAGCTTTAAAAGGAGGAGTTAATTCTATTGAATTATGCCATTTATCATCTAAAAACATTAACGATGTCTTTAGCGGAGTTATGCTTGATATTATTCACGTTTACATAGATATTAACGCAACTAACCCTAAATCTATTATTGAGATATTTCATCAATATTGTACTTCGGAAAACATTGACACTAAAAACCTGAAAGGTGGATTTATATTCGACCCTATTGGAAATGTTGCATTATCTGGAAATTGGTTGGAAGATGAAAAAAAAGATTTATCCTCAATTGAGGATATACTTCTAGCTGCAAATAATTTCAATAATTTCTCTATTCTTAATATTAATGCAGCCACTTATTGTAATGGAGGAGCAAATGTGGATACGCAAATAGCATGTGCTATAGCGCATGCTAACGAGTACTTAAACCTATTTAAAGATGACCTTATTATTCTTGAAAAGATAATTCAAAAAATAGAATTTACTTTTGGGATTGGTACATCTTATTTTTTAGAAATTGCTAAATTGAGATCCTTTCGGTCTCTATGGTCAACCATAATTACTCAATATATTTCAATAGAAAATATTGAAACAAAAATTCACGCTATTAATGCGAACTTATATTATTCTAACAAGGATATGTATAATAATCTTTTACGAGCCACTACATCTGGCATGAGCGCGGTGCTCGGTGGCTGTCACTCACTCTCACTTCTTCCATTTAACAGCAATTCTTTAGGCAACGATGAGTTTGGTCAACGAATTTCAAAAAACATTCAATTACTCTTTCAAGAAGAAAGCTATTTAAACCAAGTCAAAGATACTTCAAAAGGCTCTTACTATGTTGAAAACTTGATTAGTATCATAAAGAAAAAGTCTTGGGCGAATTTTCTATCCATCGAAAAAGCAGGTGGATTCATAAAGGCATTAACCAATGGTGATATTCAGGATCAAATCAATGAGGAGCTAGAGAAAAAGTTGTATGATCTAAAAGAAGAGAAGCGAACAATGATTGGAGTCAATAAGTTTATAAATGAAAATGAGCACTATACTGTAGATTCAGAACTGAAAGATAGATTGGAGAACGTCTCTATTAATCCTATCCCCCAAATGAGGTTAAGCACCAGTTATGAGTAAGTATTGTAACATAATTGATGTAGATAAAACTTATACAGAAGAAGTATTTAGACCATTTAAAAACTTTACTATTTTCGATCTAGCCCTGATGATAAGTATGCCTTGTAGCTCTAAAGAGTGGTTTTCCATACTCCATAAGTGTATCGAAAGTCATATTTATAGTTCTCTTAATATTCCATCGCAGAAAATTAATAAAAAAGGACTCTTTAAAAAATACTTGAATTAACAAAACAACACATCATCTTACCATACAAAACAAAGGAGTAGAATGAGAAAAGATTTCACAAACATAAATATTGAATCCTCAGAGGAGACTCTAGCAGAATCTTCAGAAA
>Ga0206130_10001960_pt1 | contig 29431 bp, 34 predicted proteins | sample Helgoland_Spring_9_FD_148637 | JGI IMG/M metagenome (GOLD analysis project Ga0206130, IMG submission 148637) | Pelagic subsurface seawater microbial communities from Kabeltonne, Helgoland, North Sea - Helgoland_Spring_Bloom_20160512_1 | ecosystem: Environmental > Aquatic > Marine > Epipelagic ...
ATAGAGTTAGATAATAGTATAGAGAAAAATAATGATATAGAAAACAATGAAGATATAGAGTTAGATAATAGTATAGAGAAAAATAATGATATAGAAAACGATGCAGATATAGAAAATATAAATAAATATACAATACTAGAGTTAGAAGAAGAATTAAATAAAATAGCTGATAAAGGTAGTTTGACATTAGCATCAAATTTGGATAATAATATATTTTATAACGACGCTATATATTACAAAAACTAATAACTATATATAGAAAAAAAGAATAAGTGATAAAAAAATAAAATAATTTTCTATGTTTGATTTATAGATGTTAGAAATAAATCAAACATATATTTTAATATCATTGGGAGGAGCATTAATTTCTTCAATATTATATTATTTATATAAAAATCAAAGTAAAACAATAGTTAAAGAAGATAAGAATATAAAAAATTATTTAGTATTATCTACGATAATATGTATATTAATATTTATTGGATTAAATATTAACAAATACATTGAATCCGAAAATTCTATATTAGGTTCGAATTTAGAAACTAAGGAGATATTATACGGAACTCCAAATTTTTAAAATAAAAAAAAAATTTATGAAATAGTTTTTTTAACATTTACAATAGGACCTTTTCTTGAATTTCTCATTTCATTTAAATCAATACCTTCTTCTTCATCATCAAAATTTGGATTATAATTTTCTGAATGATATTGCCAAAATTGTGGAGCACCTAAGCGAAAATTTTCGTGACTAGTTGCTTTGTACCAAAAGACTTGGTCTTCTAATTTATTACTTTTAGCATTATTATTAATAACTAAACATTCAAAATTTTCAGTACATTGATCCATTACTTGTGAAAATACATCAAATGAAGGGAACATTCCAGCATATTGTTCATATAATCTTTTTCGATTTGATACAATATTTTCTCTTAAAATAAAAGTAAAATCAATATTTGTTCTTAGATTAGGAGGAATACCAAGAGCATACTGCATAGTAATAATAAACATAGCTTTATAGTGACGACCATTCATGAACAATGATCGAATATGTTTACTATTTACCCATGATTTATCATATAAACAGTCATCTAAAATTATAAATCCACGAGGATCAATATTGGAAAAACCCGTATCAGTAATTTCTTTATTAATAGCAGCAATAACTTTTTTTTGTCTTTTAAGCATATTAGAAATAATTTCTTGACGATATTCACCATGAATAAAAATACTAGGCATAATAGATGAATAAAATGCGTTAGCACCTTCAGTTCCAGATATAACGGTACCAACAGGTATATCTTGATGGTAATATAATAAATCTTTTACTAAAAAAGATTTACCAGTTTCTCTTTTTCCAATTAATACAATTACCTTATCATCATTAATCATATTCATGTCAAATTTTTTTAATTCGAAAGGCATATATAGTATGATATATATGTTTTTTTTTAATTTTGTATTTACGCATCAATTTTCATGAAAATAAGAGAAATATTATCATTACTACCATTTTCGATGGATTTAAGAATGAGATTATGAGATATCTTATTAGTATCATCAGAATTATATTTTTTAATAATATCAATAATCTCATTATATTTAATATAATCCCAAAATCCATCAGTAGCAACAATAATAAATAAATTTTCATCAATAAAAAAATTGTAAATATCAGGTATAACTGATACAGGGCTATTAATACCATCATATTTACTATTTAAAATTTTTAATCTAAAATCACCAAATGATCTAGAAACAGATAATTGATTATTAATTCTATAAATTTTATTATTAAGAGTCACTTTATTATTAGAATTAATAATTCTATAATATTCTATAATTTCATTAGGACGGTGAAGATTTGTTTCAAATTTTTTTTCAAATTGATAATTAATAAACATAGATTTAGAATCTCCTAAATTAATAGAAATAATATTATTATCTAAAATGTATAAAATAATTGCTGTACTACCAATACGATAAAAAAAATTTTTCATTAACATTTTGTCAATAAAAATAAATTCTTTGGATATTTTTTTTGATAAATTTTCTATATTAATATTTAAATTCTTATAATCTAAAACATATCTATTAATATTTTTTAATAATTTAGGTAGAATATTAGAAATATCATCTCCACCATGACCATCAAATAGTGCTATAGCTTTAATATTTTCGATAACATCAATGTAGTAATAATCTTCCATTGATTTACGATTACCTTGTATTCTAAGAAACGATGCGTTAAAGAGATTATGATATATTTGTTGAATTTTATATTTTGAGATTAGATAAGAATCCTTTAAATCTTTTTGATCAATATTTTTCATGTTATCAATATTTATAGAAATATGAAATAAATATTATAGGAAGTTTTAAATATAATATGATAGATAATATTATAAACAAAAACCTAGGACTAAAGATCTTTAAAGAAGAAAAAAAAGAAATTTTAAATAGATCAGTTAAAAAAAACTTTAATATTAATTCAATAAATAATTTTTCACCAATATTTAACCTATTTACAAATAATTTTATTTATAATATTAATTTTAATAATTCAAGACAGATTATAAAATTAAAAAAAAAAAAAAAAAAAATTAATATAAAAAAAATTATATATAAAAAAAAAAAAAATTATAAAAATAAAAAAAATTTTAAAAATAAAAAAAAAATTATAAAATTAAAAAAAAAAAAAAGACAAGTTCATATAAATGGTGGTATATATGTAGGAGAGATAAATTATAGAAATAAAAAATATTTTACCAATATTTTTGTAAAAGAATCGAATATTGTAAATTTAAATAATATTTCAATAAATAGTTTAAAAAATTCTACCGATGAAGAATTATATTTAAAATCGTATTATAAATATAATTTAAATAGTAGTTCAAATATAGAATTATTTATATTATATATAACATCTAAATTATATGAACTAGATATTAGTCCAAATTTTCAATTATTTTATGGCTTTAGCAATGTAAATATGAAAAAACTAACAACAGAATTAGAAAATACAGAAGAATTGAAATTTTATAAGAAAATAATAAAATCAGATAAATTTAAGATAAAAATTTTTAAAAATAATAAGAGATATTATGTAGAAAGATATAATATGCCATGTTTATTATTATATAGTGAAGTATTAGATAGTGATTTACATAATTATATAAGAAAATCTGAAAGAATATTAGAACATGAATGGTGTAGTTATATTTTTCAAATAATAGCAGGATTAACAATTTGTCAAAAATATTTTAATCTATGTCATAATGATTTACATTTAGCAAACATAATGTACAAATATACGGAAAAAAAATATTTATATTTTGAATATAAAAATAAAATATATAGAATTCATACATATAATAAAATTTTAAAAATAATAGATTGGGGAAGAGGAACATATGATTTTAATAATTTTAAAGGACAAAATACTATATACAATTCAGATGGGGATGCATATGGTCAATATATTTATAGAAGAATAAATAATAAAGGGAAAAAACCTATAGATTATAATTTATCAACAGATTTAGTAATATTTGGAAGTAATATAATAAATGATAATTTATTTCCGAAAAAGGGAAATCTGCGTAAATTAGTAAAAAAATGGCTACAGTATGATAATTCGTCAATAGAATATATAGATAAAAATGAATTTGATTTGTACATTAAAGCAGCTAAATTTTGTAAAAATGCAGTTCCTAAAAATCAAATAGAGGAAAGTATATTTAATAAATTTATTATAGATATTAAGAGTATAAATAAAGATGAAAAAATATATAAATTGGATTAATAATATATATTCATTCATTTGAACTAGTTTCAATAAAATTATCATAATTATTTTCATTATATTTAGAATTAGATTCATTAAAAGGATATGTAGACCATGTACTTTTTTCATTAAATATATTACTATATAAATTTTTTAAATCTACATTTGTAATTTGTTCTTCATAAAAGGTTCTAGGAATATATCGATATTCAATAGTAGGTGGAGGACATTTAGAATAATTATTTTTATATCCAATGGTGATACATACTATTCCAATAATAAAAATCATTAAAATAATAGCTTTCATATTATTAAATATAATAAAGATTTTTTTTTTTTAAATTTAATATTAATGATTAGTATCTATTTTTTTGAAGCAAGCCAAGGATCTTCTTCTTCTAATTTTTCAGTAATCTCGTCTAATTGGTTATTTTTTTCTTTAGCAATTTTAGAATCTTTTATAGCTTGTTCTTTAACATAATCAACATGTTCCCTAAAATGATCATCTTTAGAATCTTGATTTTCTTTATATTTTTTTACCAATTCATTCAATTCACTTTCAAAATATTCTTGATTTTCAATCTTGTGAGGATTAGGATCCCATGGCAACCAAAATCCTACTTGTCCAACAAATACATTAAAATTTTTATCTTTTTTTTGTAAAAGTTTAGCACGGACTTGAGCTTCCTGCATAGTATCATATACACCTCTAACTTTTACACCACGAACGGTGGTTTGAAAATCATTTTTTTCAGAAAATTCTTTTTCTAAACTTTCTGATCTAGTATATAAAAAATCATCAAACTTTTCATCTATAGTATCTAAAAATTCTTTATCTAAATTAATATTTTTTTCATTAATTAAATTAGCTAAAAATCTACGTACCATAAATAAATTTTTATTTTTTAAAACATTTTCAGGTGAGATAAAAGATAAACAAACATATCCCTGGCCTCTTATTGGATCATCAGCTTCAAGGAAATCTTCAATAATATTTTTACTAGTTGACTCAGTATTCATTTATATATGAATAAATATATATAGAAGCTTTAAGTAAATATTAAAATAAAAAAAAATACATTTTATATTAAAATTTTTTCTAATTATATTATATAATAAATAAATGGATAGATTACAAAAAGAAATAAGTGATTTACAATCCGCTTTCGATTTACAAGAAGTTATAAAAAGAGCTGTAAAATATTTAATAGAAGGAGGCGCTGTAGCAGTAGCTGCCTATTATATACCCAAAAAGAAAATGGGTATTGAAGAAATAATTATGATTGCTATTACAGCAGCCGCTACATTTGCTTTATTAGATATGTATGCTCCAAGTATTGGCTCCGCAGCAAGACAAGGAACTGGTTTTGGTATAGGTGCTAACTTATCCGGATTTCCAAATTTATCGTAAATTATAATCGAAATAAATAATAATATTATTTCAATTATATCGTTTTAATATATTGCCATTTTAATTCTTCACAAATTTTTTTCCAAATTTTATCTTGTTCTGCTAACTTTTCTCTAGATTTTAATAAACTAAAGTGTTTTAAAAAATCATCCATTTCTAATAATTGTAAACATTTGTATAGAACATAAGAATAAGATAAAAAATTACTTCTTTTATTTGGACAATTATTCATCCAAGGAGTTTGTATTTCTTTAAACATTAGTCTTAATTTTTCTTCTACATCTCTATCTATTATAGGAGCAGGTCTTCCGCTTAATCTATTTATAATATGGGGTACATGTTCATAATATTTGTTTAAATTTAATTTTTTAAGGACATCTCTTACCTTAGTTATTTTTAAATTTCTCATATCTACATAACTTTCTTTTAATAATTCACTTTTTATGAGCTTGTATATATCTTTAGATATATCTGTTGATTCTTTAGCTTGAAATTGAGCGAGCCATTCATTAAAATGATTGATACGTTTATATGCGAAATAACTTATTTCTCTAGGAGGTTCTTTGTAAGATGGCTTATCGGAATCTATCAAAATTTTCTCTTGAGTTGCACAATTGGGACATATCATAATACCTTCTGATTGATAAAAAATTCTTTCTACATAACATTCTCCACAATAATCTAAATCTATGATTTCTTCATTATTTTCTATTACATATTTATTATCAATATAATTAAAATATTTATCAATTATTTCCATTTTAGAAAATTGTTTATAATTTTTTTTTTCTATAGACTTTGATTCAAATTCCTCAGAATTATTAGATTCCTGACTTAAATTATCTTCCTTGATAACTGATTGATTACTTAATTTATTATTTTTTGTAAAAAAATCTACAACAGAAATATTCTTATTTAGAGATTCACTATTTTTTTTTTTTTTTTTTTTTTTTTTTTTTTTTTTTTTTTTTTTTTTTTAATTTTTTTTTAAAATTTTACTATTTTCTATTAAATATTTGTTTATATTAGAATATGTTTCTATTGTATTTATTTCTTGATTAATTAATTCTATATCTTCTTTTAATTGCATTTTATTTTCTAATTCTATATCTGACAATGATGTTGCTGGTTTTGAATTTAACTGATCATATTCTAATTTTAATTGAGACATTTTTTTATATTTTTTATTAATATTTTTATTAGTATCATTAAAATGTTTTATTGTATTAGTATGTTCTGCATCTAATGTTATACGCAAATCCATTTGAGGAATCTTATTTCTAGATTTTTTTTCTTTAAATAAAACCATTTTAAATTAAAAATATAATTTAATCTTTAAATAGAATTAAAATTTTATTCGTTATATAATTTAATAAAAGATATATAGTATATTTTATATTAATTCATGAAGAATACAAATTTTGATTTAGATAATCTAAATTTTCATAAAATGTTATTTATTTATAATGCCATTTTAAATGGTTGGATAGTAAAAAAAAACAAAGATAATAATTTTGAATTTAAAAAAAAAAAAAATAATGTTAAAAAAGAAATATTATTAGATAATTATCTTAATATTTTTGTAAATGAAAATTTAAATATAGATAATATAATTGCTAATATGTCATAATTATTAACAAAATATTATTTAAATAATTAATAAAGAATTATTATAGACAACTGTTCCAATTATTATTAAAAAAAAATCTAAATATACATCATATTATTAATAAAAAATTATTATTTTTTAAGTATCTATTATTATATAATTAATATAGAATTATTTGCGTTTTTTATAAAAATATTTTCTGATTATATATTATAATTTAAAATGGGTGGTGGTTTAATGCAATTAGTAGCCTATGGTGCTCAAGATATATATCTTACAGGTAATCCTCAAATTACATTTTTTAAAGTTGTCTATAGAAGACATACCAATTTTTCAATGGAAGCTATAGAACAAACATTTAATGGTAATCCTGGATTTGGTAAAAAAGTTAGTTGTACAATTTCTAGAAATGGTGATTTAATTCATAGAGTATATTTACAAACTACATTACCAGAAGTAGATTTATCTACAACTGATCAAGTTAAAATTGGTCAACAACAAATGAAAGAATTTAATTGGGTAAATTGGGTAGGTCATCAACTTATTAAGAATGTTGAAGTTGAAATCGGTGGTCAAAGAATTGACAAACATTATGGAGAATGGCTTCATTTATGGAATGAACTTACTCAATCACCTGGTCTTCAAGCTGGATATGCTAGAATGGTTGGAAATGTACATAGATTAGTTACACCTAATGCTGAAAGTAAAACTAAATTTGATAAAACTACACTATATATTCCTCTTCAATTTTGGTTTTGTAGAAATCCTGGTCTCGCTTTACCTCTTATTGCTCTTCAATATCATGAAGTTAAAATTAATGTTGAATTTAATGATTTAGATGCTTGTGCTATGGGATCTACATCCGCAGATGGGCTTAGACATCCTAAAGCAGGACCAGCTGGGACTAGTGGACAAGCTCCAAATAATGGCACTGAGATAAATTTCAAAAATAATGATTTAAATTTAGAAGATACTGCTTTATGGGTTGATTATATATATTTAGATACTGATGAAAGACGTAGATTTGCTCAAGTATCCCATGAATATTTGATTGAACAATTACAATTCACTGGAGAAGAATCTATCAGTACTGTTTCTAATAAAGTTAAGCTTAATTTTAATCATCCTATCAAGGAACTTGTCTGGGTTGTACAATCTCAAAGAAATGTTGCTGTTAAACAATATACTAATTATTCTGATCATCCTGATGATACTTTCTTAACTGGAGAAACCATGGATCCTCTTGGCCTCGGTCTAACTGGTCCATTAGATCTTGGATTAGGAGTAAGCAATCAAGGACAACATCATGATGATCTAAAGAATGTACAATTAGGAACATCTATATTTGATGTTGGTAGAAATCCTGTTGACACTGCTAAATTACAACTTAATGGACATGATCGTTTCCAAGAAAGAAAAGGTGATTACTTTAATTATGTACAACCCTATCAACATCACACTAATACACCTGCTCTTGGTATTAATGTATATTCTTTCGGTCTCAAACCTGAAGAACATCAGCCATCTGGAACATGCAATTTTTCAAGAATTGATAATGCTACATTACAACTTCAAGTAACCGCAGCTACTGTACAAAATACTACTGCTAAAGTACGTGTATATGCTACAAATTATAATGTACTTAGAATTATGAGTGGTATGGGAGGTCTCGCATATTCTAATTAAATACTTAAATATTCAATTTTTTTTTTTATTTATATAAAAAAAAAAATTAATTAATTATAGGTATATAATATACGTTTAAATTTCAAAATTTGAATTAATCACTTTCTAACTCTTTTTCTAAATTTTTTACTTCCTTTTCTAAATTTTCTATTTCTGTATCATTTTCCATCGTACCAGGATCTATATTTTTCATCATATTTTCCATCATATTTGGATCTATATTTTTCATCATATTTTCCATCATATTTGGATCTATATTTTTCATCATATTTTCCATCATATTTGGATCTATATTTTTCATCATATTTTCCATCATACTTGGATCTATATTTTTCATCATATTTTCCATGGTACTAGTATCTATATTTTCAGATTTATTCTTTTCTTCCTCATTATTTGTATCCAAATTTTTCAATTTAGTATTCTCATTGTCAATTGTAGAAATGTTATCAATATGATTTTCTACACCATTATCCATCATTTCATATAATTTTTTTGAAAAATTTTGTGGATCTTTTATTGTATATCCATTTAAAATACATGTTGTATCATATAACAATGTTAGTAAATTTATAAACTCTGTATTATCTTCTAAATCTTTTATTTTATTTAATTTTATAATTAGAGAATGATTAGTATTTATTTCCAAAATTTTTTTTCTATTAAACATAAAATTATTACTATTTTCCAATGGTTGTGATTTCATTATTCTTTCCATATTTGCAGACATAGTTGATACTAAACAACATGGAGAATTTACTATTCTATCTGATATCACGACTTTCTCTAAATCTTCTTTAAAAATTGTCTCAATTTTTTTACATAAATCTGTATATTCACTATTCTCATCTTCTTTATTTGTTTCTTTTTTATTATCTAATTCTAATTTATCTTTTGTTATACATATAAATTTCTGATCTTTATATTTGTTCAATTTCTGTGATATATATTCATCAATAGTTTCGGTAAAATATAATACATCAATATCTTTTGATTTAAGAACTTCTAAATAAGGTGAATTATTTAATAATTCAACATTATCTCCAGAAATATAATAAATTCCTGATTGCTCATCTTTCATATTACTTATATAATTATCTAAACTAATCATTTTAGTATTATTTTTTGATGAATAAAATCTAAATAAATCTATAAATTTTTCATCATTTTTTGTTTCTTCATGATATGCTGCTTTAATGTTTTTTGAGTATTCTTTGTAAAATTCTAAATATTTTTCTTCATCATTCATTAAATCTGTAAACATCCCTAATATTTGTTTCTTTACTACTTTTTTTATAATTTCTACTGTTTTACTTTCTTGCAACATTTCCCTAGATACAGTTAAAGGAATATCTTCACAATCAACTACTCCTTTCACAAAATCTAAATATTGTGGCACTAAATCTTTACATTTATCTGATAAAAATACACGTTTTACATACAATTTAATATTTTTATCATTCTCTTTCATCATAAAAGGATTATATCCCACTTTCGGAATATATAATAATCCCTTCACTAATATCTGACCTTCTACAGAAAAATGTTTATGTGAATGATATTCTGAAGGACCATATGACTTCTTATTCAAATCATTATAAAATGATTTATATTCTTCTTCTGATACATTCTCTGGGTCTTTTATCCATAGTGATTTTTGATCATTTAACTGCTCCCATTCATCATATGATTCTTGTATCGTTTTTTTTTCATTACTTTGTTTTTCATTTTCCTCCTTTTCTTCCATAACTTCTTCTATTTTTACACCTTCTGTATCTTCATCATCGGACTTAACATCTGAATCTTTTTCTTCTTCTGTTACTTCTACATCTCTAGTTTTTGTTACTAATAGTTTTATAGGATAATATATATATTGTGAATGTTCATTTACTATATTTTTCAGTCTATGTTCATCTAAATAATCATGACAATCTTCTTTTAAGTATAATTCTATTTTTGTTCCATATTTTAATTCATTCTCGTTATTTTCTGTTAAATAATAATTACAACCACCATTAGATTCCCATTCATAAATATTATCTTCATTGTATTTTTTGGAAATAACTTTCACTTTATCTGCTACTAAAAATGATGAATAAAAACCTACACCAAATTGCCCTATTAAAGAATTGGTCATATCTTTCTTTTCTTGCAACTCACTCATAAATTTTTTTGTACCTGAACTTGCTATTTTTCCTAAATTATTTATTATATCCTCCTTATTCATTCCTATTCCTGTATCTTCTATAGTTAACACATTCAAATCTTTATTTACATATATCTTAATTTCATGATCTATATTTTTATCATCATTATTTGTATTTACTTTTTGATATCTAATCTTATTAATAGCATCTGAAGAATTTGATAACAATTCTCTTAAAAATATATCTCTATTACTGTAAAAATTATTTACAATTATATTCATTAATTGACTCATATCTGCGTCAAAATTAAATAATTCTTTTTCTGTTATATTATTATCTGTAGTTGTTTTAATAGATTCCATTGTCATAATCAAAATTATTGATTTATTTTTAAATAATTTTATTTACATATTAATAAAAAAAAAATTTGAATAATAATTTATTTAAAATACTTAAAAGATCAAATTTTATAATATAATAGAATGTTTATCGATTTTAATGGTAATTTTTATACTATTCCAAAAGAAGACTTTGAAAACGATACTTTTTATTTAAAAAGATTATGGTTTGTAGCAAAACAAGAACCTCATAATAAAAAATCATATGAAGAAGCTATTCATAATTCTATATTATGGAAAAATATTACATTTTTAAACTGTGAATATTCTTTCGATATTCTAAATAGAATTAAAAATATCGAAAAAAAATTTGTTTTATAATTAATTAACTATATTTTGCCCAAGCCATATCTACATTAGCAGGAGTAGAATAAGGGTTATTTTGTTTAGGTATTCTATTCCAATTATAAATTTTATTATTCAAGTTATTACAATTGTCATTTGATCCTAACATAATATTACCATATCCTCGTTGATTTGACCATGTATGATTTGATAAAATATCAAAATTTATTATGTTTTCTTTTATTTCTTTTTTAGGATTACTATATTCTATACATTGAGTTTTAGAATTATTTTTCTTATCATTTGACTTTTTTAATTTATTCAATTCCTTTTTAATATAAACTGAACTATTTTTACAAGTTTTTAAAGAATTATCACATTCCATTTTTTTTGCACAATTTTCTTTAAAAGAATTTGGATAATTATTATACATTCTATATATAATATTAAATATATTTTTTTTTTTAGCTACTATTATTATTATAATTTATCAGTTTTTTAACTGTTAACCAATAAGTTAAAACACCTAGAATTATAAAAGACATTATTTTAACATAACTTTCTCCCATTATTTTATTTACTTTTGGATTTGATATAAACATTAATAGATTAAGGACAACTAATATTACAAACATTTTTATTACATCTTGTATCATAGGTACATACTCTTCTTCAATATTAATATTAAAAACCATATATATATAATAAAATATAGAAAAAAAAAAAAAAATATTATATTTTATTAGTATAGTAATAAATTTACATTAATAATTTATAATTAAATTATTAGTGATTTAATTATAAAATATTCATATTATAGTAATTTTTACAGTAAGTTTAAAATTAAACTTTTTTTTATATAATAAATATAATAAATGAAAAATTCAGTATATTTAGTTAATATTCGATATGTAATTCCTTGTATTTGTATTATGTTGGGAGTATTTGGATTAATATATTGGGAGTTGAAAAAAAATCAAACATTAATAAATACAATTATGACTAGCATACGAGAATTAAGAGCTCAAATTAACTTTGAAAATAAACAAATACAAAATTCTCAATTACAAAATAAATATTTGGATAAAAATACTAACTCCCATGCAATTTCCTCGGAACGTTCAATTCCTAAATATTCACCAACACCTAATATTCCTAAACCTATTCCAAATATGAATACTCCAATGTATGAAGAAAAATTTACATCTCCAATAAATTCTAAAGATTCAACTTGTAATTCTAGCAACAATAATCAAAAAAAGGAAATTTATAATGACACCGATCAAGTAATTATAAAAAAATTAGAAAAAGAAATTAACCAGTATGAAAATGACTTACTTGAACTAGATAATATAAGTGAAACAACTTCTCAAGGAAGTGACAGCTCAAATATTAATATTACAGAATTAGCTACTAAAGTAAATGAAAATTTAGAAAATAAAACTTATTCTCCCAAAGATACATTAGATAATAATATATCATTAGATAATACATCTGATAATGATAATAATACATTAGACGATAACAACAATAATATATCAAATAATACATTAGATAATAACACATTAGACAATAATACATTAGATAATACTATAATAGATCATCTAGAAAGTGATAATGAACAAGATGTTAATATTTCTAATAATCTGGATGAAAAAAATTCTGAATTAAATAAAGAAAGTAATTATGATATAAAAAGTAAAGAATCTGATATAAGTTCTGAATCTGAATTACTTAATAATTTGAAAGATGAAAAAAAAAAAAATATAATACAAAATATATATAATAAATATACAGCAAAAGAACTTCATGATTTGTGTAGAAATAATAATCTAAAAGTAAGAGGTAATAAACAACATTTAATTAATCGTTTATTGTCATATAATATTCTAAAATTTAATGAATTTAATACAGAAAATAATTCTTCTATTTCAATAGGTAATACCTAATAATTAATTATATTATATAAAATAAAATATTTTTATATAATATAATAAAATGAATTCTTGTTATAAAACATCAAATAATAAACATTTTAAATGCCCACCTATGGTTTCTGATGGACGTCATTTTACTGATTATCGACCTAGTTGTCACATTAATAATTTATTACGTGTAAATAATAATATAAGTAATTCCTATGAATATAGAATGTTTCTAACTAATAATGCTAATAATCTAATGGATCTAAATCGAACATATGCTTGTCAAAAAAATTGTTGTGGTCCTTGTAAAGAACCCTATCATGAAGGAACAATGTTAGGTGAAGCTTCTACTAAATCTTGTACCAAAAACTCTTGTTCTACTGAATATCATAATAAAGGAATAGGTCAAGGTCGAAAATATTCTGATAGCAACTGTAATTGGCCTAATTCTCCACCGTATGGACAATTATCTAACTGTTGTGCTTCTAATAATAATCTTTTTAATTATTATAATTTTGCGACAACTAAGGCACAAGGTGAACTTACCGTAAGAAATACAATCCCATCTGGTGCTGGATATCTTCAAGGCGGTGATCCAGTAGCATATAATCTTTGAATTTTCAATAGATTTTTTTTTTATTTTTTTTTTTTTAGTATGCGTAAATTAAAATTGTAATTACCATTAATAGAGTTTATCTTATTTAGAATATAAAGTTATACATTATATTAAAAATAATACAAATTAATGTTAGACTAATGTAACATGCTTTCTTAAAATTTTTTTTCGTAATAATTTATTCAATATAAAAAAAATATTATATTAATATTATATAGATATGTGTGATTGGAAAACTGATTATAGTAAAAATATTAGTTGTAATGGATTCGTAATAGATGAAGGAATTGGGGAATATACAGTTAAAGGAAAAATAAATGATTATAATAATAATACTTTAATATGGTGGGCAGGTAATCCTCCTACTTATATAACTTCATATTCTGGATCTGGATTACCTTATCCAAATTCTGAAATAGCATATGAAAATACTATTAATAAAGGTATGGTTAAAACTGATGATAAAGGAAATTTTCAATTTAATGTTATGTATCCTAATACCTATTATATGGGACTTGGTACAAATCCTGTTGAGCCATGTTGTCATATAAAAAAATGTGGAACAGATGATGATCAAATACATACTATTAAATTAGGACATGGTGTTCCATTCCGTATGTTAACATATCCACCAATAAAATCATATGATCGACCTCGTCATAATGTTATGTTTTATAGTGGACGTGATAAATTACCAGTAAGATCCCAAGAACAAATATTAAGAGATTCCGGTTACCCGCTAAAGAATATTATGCCAAAAGATTTTTGGGGACTTAAACCACATCATCCTTAAATTACATTTACAATTTATTATATAGATATGAAATTATATTTATAAAATTTGATTAAATTTTTTTGTTTTAAATGATATATTAGTTAAATGACAAAATTTATTAAGGACCCGGTATATGATGATTTTCTTAAATTTTCTAAAAGTGAATTAGAATTTATTGATATTCCTGAATTTAAAAGACTAAAAAAAATAAAACAATTAGGTGCTTTAGATGAAGTTTTCCCAAGTGCAAATCATTCTAGATTTTCCCATTCAATAGGTGTAGCTCATCTAAGTGAAAAATTTATTAATACCTTATGTAGTAATTCTAATATATTTTATAATAATATAAAAAATATAAAAATTGCTGGTTTATATCATGATCTAGGTCATGGTCCGTTTTCTCATGTATTTGATAATCATGTTATAAGTAAATTATGTCCTAATCATTTATATTCCAAACATGAAAATAGATCATTAAATATATTCGAAAATATTATTAAAAAATATAATTTTTGTAATGATAATTTAACTGCTTATGACATTGATTCAATAAAATCTATGATTAAACCTTATAATGACAATGAAAAAAATAAATATTTTAATCAAATAGTTAATAATAGAATTAATTCTTTAGATACAGATAAAATAGATTATTTAATAAGAGATTCATTTTATTTAGGAAATAAAATTTCATTTGATTACAGAAAATTATTTAATAAAACCAAACTGCTATATTCCAATAAATTTTCAGATTATCAAATTTATTATCATGAAAAGGATATAGATAATATATTTGATATTTTCTATTCTAGATATAAATTACATAGAGAAATTTATAATCATAAAACTGTTAAATCTATAGAATTAATGATAGGTGATATTCTACTAGAATCGAATGATATATATGATTTTCCCTCTATACTAGACAAAAATGAATTTTTAAATTTTGATGATACAATATTAACAAATTTGAAATATGTATCAGAAAAAGAAGTATCCAATAAATGTAAAGTTTTGTTAGATAGAATAGATAAAAGAGATTTATATAAAGAAATATATACAACTAATAAAAATGATATATCATATACTAAAGATTTTATTATGGATAAATATCCTGATAGTAATATTATAAATTATCATTTTTGTTTAATGAATTATAATTTATGTAATGGTAATAATTCACCTATCCAAAATATAAATTTTTATAATAATAATAACGAAATAATAAATAATAATAATCTTTATATTCGAAAATTAATTCCAAAAGATTTTAATGAAACTGTAATTTTCGTTTTTAGAAAATAAATACTATTTAAAATTAAATCATTTTAATTATTGTATTCATGACAAAAAAAATTATATCATTTGATATAGGAATAAAAAATCTTGCTTATTGTATAATTGAAAAATCTGATGAAAATTTTAAAATTTTACATTGGGATATAATTAATATTCTTGAAGAAAAATTTAGTAATATTCCTAAATGTAATAATTATATAAAAAAAAATAAAAATTTACAATTGTGTAATAATCCAGCAATTTCGTTTATTGAAAATAATAATAATAAACTATTTTTTTGTAAAAAAATTACTTGTCAAAAATTTCTTAAAACAAATTATTCAAATCTTAAAATAAATCTTATAAAAAAAATTACTACAAAAAATTATTCTATACTTGAAATGGGTAGTTCTCTATTAAAAAAATTAAATTCCATTAAAGATATTATACTTAATATTGACCAAGTTATTATTGAAAATCAACCTGTACTTAAAAATCCTACTATGAAATCTATACAAATGATATTATATAGTTTCTTTATTGAATATGGATATAATTCTGATCAATCGTCTATAAATAATATCATATTATTTTCAGCAAGAGATAAATTAAAATTATATAATGGACCATGTATTGATACTTCTAAAATAAAAAATCAATATAATAAAAGAAAATATTTGAGTATAGAATATACAAAATATTATATAAAAGATTCAGAATTTTATGAATATTTTATTAATAATAATAAAAAAGATGATTTAGCAGATAGTTTTATTCAAGGATATTATTATTTATACAAATAATGTTGGAGATTGCGTATAACATTTAAAATAGTTTTCTATAAAACAATATAATGAGTAATTCCGAAAGTGATAAAATATCTATAGAAAGTAAAAACCTATCAATTAAAAAAAATGACAATAATAATAATACAACATTCGTTAATAGATCCCCTTCTCCTAATGCTACTATAGATATTGGTTTAGATCTATTAGTTAATCCTGAAAAACAAAAACCTATAAAACCCAATAAAAATAATGTTGCAAATAGCGAAATTCACATCAATAATTCTGAAACTAATGATGGTTTTAATTTAAATAATTTAGATAATGGTTTCGATTTATTAGATTCTTATGATGAATTTACAAATATTTCTAAGAATGAAAGTATTGCCAATTCCTTATTAACCGACAAAGATTTAGAAGAACTAGTTGATAGAGAAGATTATAATGAAGAATATAATACTAAAAGTAAAGGTGGGTGGTCTCGTGATGAAGTTAATATCGATACCAATAAAAATAATATTAATATTATACATGATAATAATTCTTTTTTTAATGATAATAATAGTATAACATCAAGATCAAGAAGTTATCGAAGACAAAATAAATCTCAAGATATTGATTTAAATAGTAATTTAGATAATAAAAACACAAATAGATATCCTCACATAGTTAGAGATTCTGATAGTACTACATTTCATAAAAGTTCTCAAAAAAATTTAGAGGCTGAAAAAAAAGAAAAAGAAGATTTATTATACAAATTTGAAAAAATGAGAAGATTAGGTATACCTATAAATAAAAAATTTAATTTTTCATCTAATATTGAAGAAATGAGATTTGAATATAACAAGATTAAAGAACAAAGAGAGTGTGAAGCATCTGTTAAATTTCAAAAAAAAATGTTGATGGCATGTGTTACTGGTATAGAATTTCTTAATGGTAAATTTGATCCATTTGATATCAAATTAGATGGGTGGTCTGAAAGTGTTCATGAAAATGTCAATGATTATAATGAAGTATTTGAAGAACTCCATGAAAAATATAAAGACCGAGCAAAAATGGCACCTGAATTAAAATTATTGTTTATGGTAGGAGGAAGCGCTTTTATGTTTCATCTTACAAATACTATGTTTAAATCACAACTACCAGGTATGGGAGATATAATGAAACAAAATCCTGATCTAATGAAACAATTCGCTAATGCTGCTGTTAATAGTATGAATCCTGAAATGCAAAACGCTGCATCTATGTTCACTAATAATTCAAATTCAAATCAATATCAAAATTCTAATATAAATAATCATTATGAACCAGTTCCACATAATCAAAATAATTTTAATAATCAAACTGTTAATTATAATACTGAACAATCAAATAATTATAACCATCAACGTCCTATAAATACACCATTTACTAATGTAGCTGACCATAATAAATCAAGTAAAAAAATTATCTCACCTCCTACTGGAGTAGATGAAATATTAAATGAACTAAAATCTAATACAGATAATATATCTGATATATTATCATCCGGATCAGAATCATCAAAAAGAAATATTAATTTAAGAAATAAAAAACATAAATCAAAAAAAAGTATTACACTTAATCTTGATGGGTCATAAATTTGCTTCCTAATAATTTATCCATGTAAATACCATGACCATAATTATATTTACTATTCATATGATGAATTAAATGAAAATCATCATTATTTGAAGAATGTGCAATTAATATAGTTGAACCTATTGTTAATATATTCCAAAATACTAATGTTAATATATGATTATTTAATAATATTATCGGAAGATATAGAGGTATTATATTACCAAAAATCAAGTCAAACCAATGTAAATATAGAGCCTCTATACCTACAGGAAATCTAAACTCATGATGTTTTTTATGAGACCATAAATATAAATATTTATTATGCATTATGTAATGCCCTATATAAAATGTAAAATCAAGTAATAATAAACCTAAAACTAATGATAAAATACTATTAAATATATTAAAATTATTTATATTGTATTCTATATAATAAAACTTATTGAAAATATTTATAAATAATGGTATTATTAAAAAACTATTCAATAATACAGTAGGTAATATTGTTTTATATTGCATTATTAGTTCACTTTTTGTAGAACACACATATCCCATCTTTTGATTTTTTATCATTTTATAATTATCTTTATTTAGGTACAAATCTTTCAAAATGCAATAACTCCCACATATTATTAATGTAAATAAGAATGAAAAATATAAAGAATACGAAAAATTACTTGAAATAAAAAATAAAAACATATATTTAATTTCAATTAATTATCTTTAGATAATTTTACTAATTTATATTTTTCCTGTTTTTTTTAAAATCTCATATGCTTTTTTAATTTCTTCGGCTGAAATTTCTCCATCATTATTTTTATCTATATTCTTTATTGATTTTGATATAATACAATATTTACTTTTTGGATTAAATAAATTTAAAACTAAAATAATAAAACAACATGTTATTATCAACGAAGCTATTAAATCTCTTGTTGCTATAAATGCTACTGTAAAAATTATTAATCTTCTTAAAACTGTACTACTTAAAAAAGTACGATGATCATCTGTAAAATCAATTTCTATGTATCTCGCTCCTACATTGAGTAGTATCATTAAAAATCCATATATATATTTATTACTGTTAAAATAATTCACACCTGATTCAACTATATTGCCATTACTTCCACTATCTTTTAACAAAGATGATATAGACATATAATATAATATTATATATATTTATTTGTTTAAAAAAAAATAAAATTTAAGATTTTTTAGATTTTTTAACCATTCCCTGTAAATCATGTATAGCATTATGTAATTTAGAAAAACTATCTTTAACATTTTTACTTGGTTTTAATTTCGTTTTATCAAAACTTTTAAACTGCTCTTCTTCACTTTCATCATCTTCACTATCATTATCATCGTCCTCTTCATCATTATTATTATGATCATGGTCATCATCGTCATCGTTATTATCATCACTATCATCTTCACTATCATTATCATCATCGTCATCATTATCATCATCCTCATCATCATCATTATCGTCGTCATCATTATCATCATCATCATCATCATTATCATCATCTTCTTCTTCTGTGCTTGTAAAGTTTTCTCTTAGTTTATCTTCAGTAATAGATAATGTATTATCTAGATTAATTGTTACCAATAATGCTAATGCCATAAATAAACCTAATAGCAAATTATTCTTACCGTAATACATTATCAATCCTAAAATAATTAATTTTGACATAGGATGATTCACCAGTGCAATAATATGTCTAGGTGTATAAATAGATAAACAAGATATATATAGTACTAATAATACAATTATTAGAGTATTTAGATTTATATGTTTTCTTACTAATATTAAATTCTTATTTATAATCTTTTTATTTAATATATTGTTCATTTATAATATAAAAATATTTATTTTAGAAATAAATATTTTTTTATAACATAATGTTTAAGTTAATTAATTGGTGCATACATATTTGCTCCATATTGAGTAGCTGGCATAACTACATTCTTATTATTTATATTATTAGGATTTAAAAATTCTTCAGTTCCACTATTTTGATAGTCTTCAAATTGTTCTTCTTGAACGTCTTCTTCTTCAGCTGGCATATCAGTTTCTTCCTCAGTGCTTTCACGTACCTTGTCCTCAAACGGTTCGGTTTCTTCTTCTTCGTCTTCTTCGTCTTCTTCTTTGTCATATTTGAACCCTTCTGTATGTTTGGCATGTTCATGTTCTTTAGTATTCTCGCTATCACCATAAAATCTCTCAATATTTTTTACCATATTGTAGTTAGAATATGCTTCATTTATTCTATTCTTATTAACTACTGTTAATGTAACAGCAAAAGCAACAGCAACCATAATAGATAATTGTATATTTTTAGTAGATAGATACCCAATTAAAAAGACAAAAATTATTTTACCTAGAAGAGTGTCCGCTATTTCTATTAATTTATTTGGTAATGCAGGTGCGAGTGCGCCGGCGTATAAAGCTAATACTACAGAAACACTTGTTGAAAAATATTTATTAGAAAATGCATTTTTTAACATTACATCTATATTATCCATTTTAAATTATATTATATTATTATATATTTTTTTTGAGTTTAGATTATAATAATTAATTAATTTTGAAATAGAAATAAAAAAAAAAAAGATTTTCTCTTAATAATATAAGTTATGCCTTATTGTTCTATAGAAGAAGCTTGGGGAAAAGATTTTTTTGATAATGAAGCTGAACCAGAAAAATTTAAAAAGATAGTATCAGATGATTATTATAATGATGAAGATTATTTTAATAATAATTATAAAGATTCAAATGTTTATAACGAATTAGGAGATAATCTATTTTGTCCTGAAAATAAGCTTAATAAAATAAAAAAAAAAAAAAAATTTTCAAGAACCTATAATAGATTATCTGAGCATAGTGGACCAGAAACAAGATTACCTTATATGAATAAACATATAATTAATAATAAAAAAAATCTAAAAATTTATCCTGAAGAAGAAGAAAATAATTTAATAAGTGAAGAAGAAAATGATTCGAAAAGTGAAGAAGAAACTGATGATAACTCTATTAGTTATGATGATAAGATAATTAAAGAAGCATTTAATGATCAATTCTCTAAAAAAGATAAAGAAAAATATATTAATAATATAATTAAAGAAAACATAAAATTAAAAAATTTGTTAAAAAAATATAATAAAAATGGTATAGAATATGATAATATATTTGATTTAATTTTGTTTTTATCTTTAGGAGTATTTATAATACTTTTATTAGATATTATTTCAAAATCAGTAAGACGTGTAACATTTTAATTTATGTTTATAGTATTAGACCGATTATTATTCAATTTATTCATAAAATTTTTTGAATGTTTATAATCATCTATGTATCTATAATTTAAAGTATTATTATTAGTATTATTATCTATCTTATTATTTTTATCAGAAGAATTTAAATTAAGTTTTTCTTTAATTTTTCTATTAATTTCACTAGGAACATGTTGCCATGAAATATATAATAAATTTGGATATGTATAATTAACATTAAAACCATTTTTATTTAATTTATTTATCATATAATTAGCACAATTTAATGTATCATATTTAGGAATACCATATATATATTCAGGAATTATGTAAAAACAAAAACTATCTCCTTTAGAAGAACATGTTTTTATTCTATGATGACATTTTTGTAATACTTCTCTATAAATTTGGTATTTATTTAATTCTTTTTGATCTCTAACATTATTGAGAGAATAAATATTTAACATTTATATATATATAAAAATTATTTTTAAATTTAATAAATTATTTTTATCTATATAATAATATATATAAATAATGTATAATACAATACAGAATCCAGTAAATGGAAATTATGTTAATATAGATAGTAAAGCAGGAAAACAAATTCTAAAAAAATTTATAATTGAATTAAAAGGAGGAAATTACGAGGAAGAAACAGAATATAAGGGTGCTGGATTTTTTTCTAATACTAAAAATCTAAGTAATACATCAAGAAAAAAATACGATGAAGCTAAACATAAAGCCGAAGAAAACTATCGCGGAGCCAAAGATAAAGCCAAAGAAAAGTATCATGAAGCAGAAGAAAAATACGATGAAGCTAAACATAAAGCCGAAGAAAAATATCATGAAGCAGAAGAAAAATACGATGAAGTTAAACATAAAGCTGCCGAAAAATATCATGAAGCAGAAGAAAAATACGATGAAGTTAAACATAAAGCTCAAGAAAAATATCATGAATCACAAGAAAAATATGATGAAGTTAAACATAAAGCTCAAGAAAAATATCATGAATCACAAGAAAAATACGATGAAGTTAAAAATAAAGTAAAAGATTCTAGTGATAAAGTAAAATTAGAAAAAGATAAACTAGCATGGGAATCTATTAGTGATGAATACTTTTATATTCTTTATACAGATGATAAAATGAAACAAGAAAATTCAAAAAGATTAGAAAAAATTCAAAAAGAAAAAACTAATGAATTAAATAGAAAAAAAGATGAAATTAAAAGAATATTAAAAGAAGTTGATGAAATTCTAAAATTAGAAAAAAAATATAGTAGTGAAGGAAATTATAAATTAGCAAAAGAGCAACAATTTGAAAAGAAAAAAAAACTTATAGAAGCTACTAAAATAAATAATGCTATGGTTGAAAAAGAAAGAATTAGTGATGTAACTAAGAGATTAAAAGAAGTAGAAGAAAAAATTTCAGAACAACAGGGAGGAAATATTATAAATCAATTTGCTGAATTTTTTAATTAATTATTATTAATATTTAAAATTATTTATTAATAATGTATTAATGATAAAAAATCTAGTTTTTAGTGGAGGTGGTATTAAATGTATAGCATATATTGGTATATTAAAATATTTAGAAGAAAATAATATGATTAAAGATATACAATCAATAGCTGGTTCATCGGGTGGTGCTATATTTGCTTTTATTCTTATATTAGGATATACATATCATGAATTATATCTATTAATTAATGGATTAAATTTTGAAGAAATTAAAGATGTTACATCAGATAATTTATTTCAATTTTTTAATAATTTTGGGATAGATACTGGTAATAAATTAATAAAATTACTTAAATTATTAATTAATAAAAAATATGGAAATAATAGTGAAAATATTACATTTTTAGAATTATTTGATAGAACTAAAATAAATTTAACTATAACAGGTACTTGTTTAGATACTAATTCAATAGAGTACTTTAATCATAAAAGTACTCCAGATATGAAATTAATATCTGCATTAAGAATATCTTTTTCGATACCTATAGTGTATAATAAAGTAGATTTGAATGGCAAAATATATGTAGACGGTGGACTTATTGATAATTTACCTATAGGAATATTTCATAATGATATTAAAAACACTGTGGGTTTTTATTTAAATACTAATATTAATAATAATAATAATATTGATATTCATACTATTGATAATTACATGTTAAGTATTTTATTAACTTTGAGTAAAAAAATAGATTTAAATGTATTAGAAAAATATAAAGAATATATTATAATAATTGATGTTGATATATCAAGTATTGATTTTAAAATTAACTCTCATCAAAAAATTTCTACTATAGAAAAAGGATATCAATATGCCAAAAAATACTTTGAAAATAAAAAACTTACAAAAATTTGTATAAAAGAAGTAAAAAAAAAAATTACAGATGATCAAATTTTGATAACACATATTTATGAAAAAATTGATATCAATAGATTAAATTTAAATTTAATTTCTCTTAATAGAACAAAAAAAAATATTGTATCAAATAATAATATAATCGATAATATAAGTATTTTTAATAATATAAAAAAAAATAGTTTTTTAAAATATAAATAAGAAACAAAAACGTAATTTATATATTTATTTAATACTTTTTTTTTTCTGAGTTTATAATATAAATGAATTCTGTGAATAAAGGGATAAATACTACTTTCGATTTTTTAAATAAAGGTGTTAAAATTGATCAATTATTAAATCATCAAATTATATATCCGATACTAGCATTATTTTTAGCAATGTATGGTCCTAGATTACAACCAAAATTACCCAAAGAATTAAGAAATTTATTTAACAATAATTTTTTTAGATTTATTGTTATTATGTTAATAGCTTATTTGTCAAGTGAAAATTTACAATTATCATTAATTATTGCCTTAGCTTTTTGTCTTATAATGTCATACTCCAATACCCAAGAAGTTTTAGAAAAATTTGAAAATACTATTAATAGATCTGACAATGAAAATTTTTCAAATTATACTGTTCTAATGAATGAACATTATTTACCGAATAATGAACCTGAAAATTTAGGTTCACAATACTTAAAATCAAACAATGAAAATTTAGTTGAGGAAGAACATATCGAAGATTATCAAGCTCCCCAAGAATGTCAAAATGATACATATAATCAAGCTTGTATAAATTATTGCTATTCTGAAGCAGGTTTTGCTAATGAATTTTGTAAAAATAAATTTCCTATACCTGAAACTTCTATTGAGGAATTTACTACTCATACCGAACATAACAATGTGGAAATACAATCACCAGAAACACCCAATGAAGGAATGGTAACTGATGAAAAAGATGATGATAATTATTTAAATAAAGTGACAAAATCAATACTAAGAAATATTAATCAATATAAAGATCCTTTATCTCAACAATAAATCTAATATAATTTAATATATCTATAATATATTAATTATAATTTTATATATTATGGATATAATAAAGATTAGTAAAAATATAATAACAAATCGTGTTATTATATTCATATTTTTATATAGTTTTTTAGATTATAAAATAAAAAATACTATAAAAAGTTTTATTTTAGCTATATTATTTATTATAATTTTAGAAAAATCTAAAACACTTTGCATATTGGAACCTTTCAAAATAAAAAAAAATATTTAGTAAGAAAAGAAAAATAATAAATTTATTTGTATATATTATATACAAATAAAATGACTAAATTAGTTAAGAATATAACAGAAATGTTAGATCCGAAAATATTAGTTCAAAATACCTATTTATTTGCTTTATTAACACTTTTTTTAACAATGTACGGTCCAAGACTGCAGCCGAAATTACCTAATACATTAAGAAGTTTATTTGAAAATGTAGCCTTTAGATTAATAGTATTATTTCTGATAGGATATTTATCTTCTAAAAATTTTCAAGTTTCTATAATTATAGCATTAATTTTCGTTATTACTATGAATTTATTACATACAGATAGTGTATTGGAAAATTTTAAAACTGAAGGATTTACAATAAATGGACCACCAGTAGCTGATTGTAATAATTATAATACTAAATCATTTAATTTAATAGGAACTCCTTATTATCCTTTACATGATAATAACCATTTATTATTTGGAAGAGAGGGTGAAAATTCCAATAATGTATTAAAATATAATAATGAAATAAAGTATTAATATAAATAAATAATTATAAAATAATAATTAATTATTTATAGATATTTTTTTATAAATTTGTCAAATCCATTTTCATCTCGGGTTTCATCAAAATCTATTTTTTCACCATTTTTTCTTAAAACAAACATAGGATAACCATCAACTTTTATATCTGGATCTTGTGTATCTTCATCGCTTACCATTCTACATTTAAATTTACCATTTTCAGAATTTATTCTTTCCATAAATTTATTGAAATGTGGTTTAGCTTTTTGACAATGTCCACACCAATCAGCATAATACATAGTAAATGTATTGTCAATATTATTAACAGTAAATTTTTCTTTATTTTTTTGTACAGTTAATAATTTATCTTTATTAAAAATACAATATATCAACAAAATACAAAATATAGCAAATAAAAATATAACTAAGTTTTTCCTTAAAAATTTCATTTTAAAAAAATCTAAACTTTTATTATTCATATAATATTTATAAATATATTTTTTTTATAAATTCATTTTTTAAATAAATTAATACTTTAATTTTTCAAAGCTAAGTAACTTTCTGATTCATTATATTTATAAAAATCTATAAATTTAGGTTCTTCTTCTAATAATGTTTCAAGATCTATGATAAATTCATTGTAAGATGATAATGGTTTAATTTTTAAATATTTCTTACTATTTACAATTATAGGAGACATTAATGCTTTACGATAATCTTCTATTGTTCTAACTGTTAAATCATTAACTTTATCTAATATTAAACCAGCACTAATACTTTCTAATTGAGAAATTTTTGAATTTTCAAAGATATGTGATATGATTAGATATGGATTATAAATATCATCATTAATTATCAAATATACAAGATGTTTAAAAGTTTCTTTTATATGATCAAGAGTTAAATTCATTACAATAATACCACCAAATACTTCATATGAATATTTTTCTATATGTGTAAATATCTCTCTTATAGGATATAATTCATTTAATGACATTAAATTAATATTCTTTAACTGAATATTCTTTTTTTTTTTTATATCAAAAACATCTAAATCAATTGTATCATTTGGTAAAGTTCTTTCAATTATATAATTAATAGGTACTTTAGCTTCTTCCCAATCTACATTAATTTCTCCATAATAATCAATATTAATATCATTAATTTTACAAATAATATCTCCTTCACTAATTAGATGTTTTAAAGGAGATTTATCTAGAATTTTCCCAACAATAACACCTTTATTTTTTGTATCAACTATATTATGATAATCTAAATAAAATTTATCATTATTACGTAATAATATACCTAAAACATTTTTATAAATTATTTTATTTTTAGATTTTAACATTATATTTTTAACATTTTTAAAGATATTTATAGGAACTATTAAAGAACTATCTTCACTATCTGATAGTTTAGCAGCACTAACACCTACCACTTCATGGTTTTTATTAAATACAGGACCGCCTGAGTTTCCAGGATTTAAGGGAACATCGCCCTGAATAAATATATCTCTTCTACCACTTATTGTTCCAGCAGTTCTTAATGGATGATTTGATCCATCTGGATATCCCAGAGCATATACTTCATCACCTATATTTAATTTATCAGAATCTCCTAATATCAAATTATAATTGATTTTATAATCAATAATTTTTATTATTGCTAAATCAAAATCAGGATATACACATATAATCTCTCCCTTAAAATTTTTTTTTCCATATTTAGGAATATTAATAGTAATATCAATTGTATTCTTAACACAATGTGCAGCAGTTAATATGTGACCTTCATTATCAATATAAAATCCTGCTCCAATACTTTTTTGTTGTTTTATAATATTATATGGTATATTAGTATCAAAAATTACATCAGATGTAACAATTTTTATTATACTATTATAAATTTTTTTATTATTCATATATAATATATATTATAATAGATATTATAATAGATATTATAATCAATATAAAAGCTAAATATAATATGTTGATGTAATCATATTATTTCTTTAATATTTTCTGGCATTGGTTCTATTTCTGAATCATAAAAATCAATTATTTGTTGTAGATTTTGATATTCACGTTCTGTAACAAAATTTATTGCTATACCTTTTCTTCCATATCTACCACTTCGACCTATTCTATGAATATATATTTCTCTATATCTGGGTATATCATAATTAATTACTATAGATACTTGTTGAATATCAATTCCTCTTGCTATTATATCTGTAGTAATTAAAATTCTTATTTTACCTCTTCTAAAATTTAGCATAATTCTATCTCTTTCTTGTTGATGCATTTCACCATGCATGCAATGAACTGCATGATTATTTGTTTCTAGCTGTTCTTTTATATATTCCGCTTTTCTCTTAGAATTTGTAAATATTATAGACTGAGAAATAGATAATTTTTGATATAAATCCTTTAACGTTGCTATTTTCCAACTCTCTTGTTCAACTCCTAAATAATATTGTTTTATTCCATCTAGTGTTAATTGTTCTTTCTTTACTAAAATTTTTATAGGATTAACCATAAATTTTTCAGTTAATTCTAAGGCTTGGTTAGGCATAGTAGCACTAAACAAGCAAATTTGAGCATCTTTAGGAATATACTGGAATATTTCATATATTTGATCTTTAAATCCTCTTGATAACATTTCATCAGCTTCATCCATTATAAATGATTTTATCTGATCTGTTATTAAAGCATATCTTTTTATCATATCAAATACCCTACCAGGTGTACCTACTATATATTGTGCTCCATCATCCAATATTCGAAAATTATCATCTACTTTTGTACCCCCCATTATTAATGCTTTTTTAATATCCATATAATCACTTATAGCTGAACATACAGAAAATATTTGATTTGTTAGTTCTCTATTTGGAGCAAGTACTAGTATTTGAGGTTTACTTATATTCTTATCTATTCTAGATAATGAACCAATTAGAAAAGTTGCAGTTTTTCCGGTACCTGATTGAGATTGTGCTATTAAATCTTTACCTTCTTTCAATGGTATAATTGCTTTGGATTGAATATTTGATGGAGTTTCATATCCATAAGCATATATACCTCTTAAAAGATTTTCATCTAAATTCATAGAATCAAAATCTTTATATTCTAATAAATTAAATTTACCAGAATTATCATCTAATTCTTTATCTTCAATTTTTTCATTAATATTTATATTATTCATTTAATCTTAATATTAAAGTAATTTAATCTTTAAATAATGATAAAATTACTTTAAATTCTTTCCTTTTTATAATAAATTATATTTATTATTAATTAACTATTTTCTATTATTACCTTCTAAATGAAATGAATTACTACTTTTAAATAAATTTTTACCTTCTAAATTATCATTTATTAATTTACCGTTTTTATTTATTTTTTGAGTTGTTGATTCAAGTGTTTCTTCATTAAATGGTATAAATTTATTTTTATTTTCTGTATTACCATAATTTAATTTAAAATAATTATTATATTTTAATAAGTTTTCATCTATGTCATTATCAATAATTAATGTATCAATAGTTTTTTTTTTATTTTTAGATTTATCTTTTCTAGATTTATCTTCTTTAGATTTATAGTCTTTAAAGTTATCATCTCTAGATTTATCGTTTTTAGACTTATTGTTTTTAGGTTTCTTATAATTTTTATTATTTCCTATAATTTTTTT
>Ga0206130_10001966_pt1 | contig 29383 bp, 28 predicted proteins | sample Helgoland_Spring_9_FD_148637 | JGI IMG/M metagenome (GOLD analysis project Ga0206130, IMG submission 148637) | Pelagic subsurface seawater microbial communities from Kabeltonne, Helgoland, North Sea - Helgoland_Spring_Bloom_20160512_1 | ecosystem: Environmental > Aquatic > Marine > Epipelagic ...
GGCACCACCTCGGTAGATGGTCCAGTCACTGCGCAGCAGGGGCTCCTTGGTTTCCATGAAGGTGCGGGCGGTCTGGCGGAAGGAAATTCCCTTGAAATGAATGTGCTTGGCGGGATTCTGCTGGCTACCCAGCACCTCGACGAGGTGAGGCAGGACGGCGGTCTCAATCTTTGCGTTTTTGAGATCTGTTTCTTCAGCTGGGAAGTAGTAGAGGGTGTTTGTCTGGGAATCATGAAACCACTCTCTGGCGGCATCGAGCTCCTCGAAGATGTTTTCTACAAAGCGATGGGATTTGTGCATGCCCATCTGGCGGTTGTTCTGCCAGCCGCCCTCATACTGCACCTCGTTTTTTTCGTTCTTGCCGGTGATGCGGTAGTGGTAGCCACCCCAGCGGTGGGCGTGAATGGCGTGGATGTAGCCACCGGCGGGATTTTTCCAGTTAGCGGCGCGCTCAGGGCTGAAGGCGTCAGCAGCGTAGCCGTTGTAGACGGTGATCTTAGGGTCGTAGTTTGGGAAGCGAGCCATATGTTCTAGCTCTCCGTTGACATAGAGCTGGTCAATGCTCAGACCTGCCGGGGTGGTGGCCTGGTAGATGCCATTTTTATAAGCTTTCCAGCTCAGCTCAAGCGGGCGGGCACCACTGAGAATGACGTTGTTGCCATCTTCTGAGGCTGTGCCCTGGTAAGTAACGGGGGCATCGGCAGTTCCGGAGTCGGCAGCAGTGAGGCGCAGCGCCTCGGTGAGATAATAAGTACCCGCGGCCAGGTTGACAGTGATCGGCTCTTTGCCCAGCGCGGGGGACTTGCGGATCTGATCGCGGGTATGGTTAAGCGTGAGGAAGGGGGCGTCTTTGCTGCCTGCGGCTGTGTCCTTGCCTGTTGGTGAGACGTAGAGCTCCAAGGCATGTAGGTTTGCAGCTTGGCCAAGGCAGAGGGAAGCGAGGCAGAGCGTGGTGTATAAGCGGCGGCGTGATTTCATAGGTGCTAAGGTGTTGTGTTGTTGGACAGTGAAGTATTGTGAGAGAGATTAAGTATCATAGATTGGCCAAACTTTGCATCCCCATTCTTTAGGGTATGCGCGGTCGTCAGCTTGTTAGTGATATTACTACGGAGATGGGGGCGCGGTGTCTATCACGAGTATGCGGGAGGGCACCTGCGGCTGCTGTTCTTGGTTCTGCCGCAGGCACCACGACACAGTCGGTCCATGATGCGGTTGTGATACCGCTGTGTAATAAGGGATTTTGCACGAAATGATGGCCTGGGCTCATAAAAGCCTTTCAAAGCCCCATTTTTAGCGAAAAACTCTCAATTCTGGCTTGCCAGCGGGCGCTTGTCTGCTATCTACCCCGTCCCGCGTGGCGTGCAGGATTGTCCAGACGGACTATCATACCCCCGGCTCTCATTGAGAAAATCGATGGTATGAGCACGTCAACCAACTATATAAAAACACCACCTACATCAAGATATGGCACGTATTTTCGGTATTGAAATTCCGAATGAGAAGCGAATTGAAGCTTCTCTTCCGTACATCTATGGCGTTGGCCCTTCTACGGCAAAACGCATCCTCGAGCAGGCTGGAGTGGATTCTGACATCCGCACCGGTCAACTCACTGAAGAGCAACTCGTAAAGATTGCTCAAGTCATCACCTCAGAAGGTATCCTCATTGAGGGTGATCTTCGTCGTGACAAGCAAGCTGCTATGAAGCGCTTGCAGGCTATTAACTGCTACCGCGGAATTCGCCACAAGGTGGGACTTCCTGTGCGTGGCCAACGCACAAGCACCAACGCACGCACCCGCAAGGGCAAGAAGCGCACTGTCGGTGTCGTCAAGTAACCCACTAAAACAGAAAATTTATTATTATGTCTGAAGAAGAAATTAAAGACGACGCAGCTAATGCACCAGCTGCTGAAGAGTCTAAGGCGCCAGAAGCGACTGCAGAAACTGCAGCTGAAGCACCTGCCGAAGCGTCGACCACAGAAGGTGGTGAAGCATCTGCTGAGGATGCACCCAAGGCACCAGAAAAGAAACGCGATATTTTCGCTGAGATTGCTGGTGGTGAAGAGGAGCAAATCCGCATTCACAAAGCTAAGAAGAGCAAAAATGTTCAAACAGGTGTTGTTCATATTACCGCCACATTCAACAACACATTGGTGAGCGTGACTGACGTCAACGGCAATGCGATTGGTTGGTCAAGTGCTGGTAAGATGGGCTTTAAGGGATCACGTAAGAGTACTGCCTATGCAGCTCAGGTGGTTTGTCAAGATGCCTGCCGCCAAGCAATGAGCCACGGTCTCAAGGAAGCAGAAGTTCGCGTTAAGGGACCTGGTTCCGGTCGTGAGTCTGCTGTTCGTGCTGTCCAAGGCTTGGGTGTCAACATCTCTGCAATTAAGGATGTCACTCCTATTCCGCACAATGGCTGCCGTCCAAAGAAGGCACGTCGCGTGTAATTAACCATTATCTATTAACTCTTTAACTTATTTCATATCATGGCTCGTTACACTGGCCCCAAAGATAAAATTAGCCGCCGTTTTGGCGTCGCACTATTCGGTCCTTCTAAAGCCCTCGAACGTCGTGCCTTCCCTCCCGGGCAGCACGGTGTCCGCGCAGGTCGCCGCAAGAAGTCAGACTACGCAGTCGCTCTCGGAGAGAAGCAGAAGCTTCGTTTCCAGTTCGGCGTGCTTGAGAAGCAATTCCGCCTATACTATGCAGAGGCAAGCCGTCGCCGTGGGGTGACTGGTGAAGTTCTCTGCCAACTCCTTGAGCTCCGTCTCGACAACATCTGCTACCGCCTTGGACTGGGTAATACCCGTTCTGCTGCACGCCAGATGGTCAACCACGGACACGTTGAGGTGAACGGTAAGCGCGTTGATGTTCCAAGTTACCAATGTAAGCCTGGTGATGTTATCACCGTGCAGGACAAACCAAGCTCACAACAGCTCGGTCTCCGTTACATGGATTTGACGCAGGCTGTTCCTCTCAAGGACTGGCTCACACTCGATCGTGCAGACATGAAGGGTAGCATTGCCCGTGTTCCTGAAAACGATGACTTTGACCACCAGGTCAACGTTCAGCTCGTTGTGGAACTCTACTCACGTTAATCGACAGAGTATTCGGACGACCTTAGAGTCTAAAACATTTACAGCCGGCGGTGTGCATTGCATACCGCCGGTTTTTTTGCATGGCCAGTTACTTGCCAGCAGTCATTTGCTTTTTGAGCCAGATCTCAACCCAGATAGGTGCTAAGGGAACGAGTGATGCCATAAAGATCCAAAAGGGAGGCATGAGATTCCATTTTTGTTTGAGCATGGCATCGAGGAGTGCAGCGCAGAAAATACAAAATAGGACCCCATGAAGCATGCCAACTATTTTTACAGCTTGAGGCTCACCCCAAATATATTTCAGAGGCATCGCAATACCGAGTAAAAGAAGATAAGAGAGCGCTTCGATAATGCTGATAACGCGTAGACGACCAAGTGAAGAACTGAGCATGAGCATTTGATAGTGGGCGATGACGAAGATGACAAGAATTTGGTCTTTGGATTTTTTGAGGCGAAATATTAGAATGCTCTCATGCAGCGAGGAATGTTGGAATGTTTCATAGTATCATTGAAGTTGGGCTTAACCTCTTTTGGCGGTCCAGTGGCGCACCTTGGTTACTTCAGAGAGACTTATGTGGAGCGTGGTAAATGGCTGAGCGAAAAGCGATTTGCTGAGCTCTTGGCATTGACTCAGTTCTTGCCTGGGCCTGCAAGTAGCCAGCTGGGCGCAGCAATAGGCTACGAGCGAGCGGGCTTGCTTGGTGGTTTTGCCGCTTGGTTGGGTTTCACGCTGCCTTCTGCGGTGGTGATGATTGCTTTTGCAGTTGGCATGGGAAGTATTCAAGATTGGTTTGGCGTAGGCTGGCTGCACGGGCTCAAGCTTGCCGCTATTGCTGTGGTTGCCGTTGCTTTGTTAGGAATGCGCAAAGGGTTGTGCCCGCGTTGGCCTGAACTTATCCTCGCTGCGGTGGCATTGATCGTCCTCCGTTTGGTGCCCGAGGTCTGGATGCAGCCGCTGGTCATTCTCATGGGAGGTTTGTTGGGTGCGATCGTATTTCACAAAGAAGAGGCTAAATCTGCAGTAGAAAAAACCACTGAGAAGCACCAGCCAAGCAGTGCTAGTAATCCTCTGCGGGGTCTGGTCATTGCGAGCTTGCTGATGCTGGCGATGATTGTGGTGCCCATGTTTGTGCAAGGTGGGCGTGATGTTCAAGCCACGAGCGGTTTATTCCGAGCCGGGGCCTTGGTGTTTGGTGGTGGTCACGTGGTTTTGCCTTTGTTGGAGTCAAGCACCGTGGATGCAGGCATGGTCACCAAGGACACCTTTTTGGCGGGTTATGGTGCTGCTCAAGCTGTGCCTGGACCACTGTTTACTTTTGGTGGTTTTCTGGGGGCCTCAATGGGGCTTTTTGGCAATGCTTGGCTTGGCGGAATGGTTGGCATTATCGTGATTTTCTTGCCGGGGATGATATTGCTGGCAGGAGGATTACCTGTATGGAACCGGCTTAAGAAATTTGCTTGGGCACGAGCAGGTGTGCGGGGGGCGAATGCAACGGTAGTTGGATTATTAGCCGCTGCACTTTTGGGGATGTTAACCAGTGCCAATGTTGGGGGCTTACTGGATGGTATTTGTATTTTCTTGTTGGCGCTCGCGATTTATTTCAAATGGATACCGGTGTGGTTGCTGGTCATTATCGCAGCCGTAATCGGTAGCTTTTTAGTGTAATCAAGATTTCGTGATCAAGATGAGGCGCTGCATGCTTTCACTGCAGCAGGCAGGAATTGAAATGGGTCGTCTGAGGTGGGAACATATTCTTGGCCAATGAAACCATCAAAGCCAGTCACCATGATCGCCTGAGCAATCGCTGGGTAATTGAGCTCTTGGGTCTCGTCGAATTCATGCCTGCCCGGCACACCCGCGGTATGATAATGGCTGATGTGTTGGTGGTAGGTTTGAATAGTTCGCATCACGTCACCCTCCATGATCTGCATGTGGTAGATATCATATAAGAGCTTGAAATGCTCTGATCCAATGCGCTGACAGAGAGCGGCACCCCATGCTGTGTGATCACATTGATAATCTGGATGGTCTACTTTTGAATTGAGCAGCTCCATGACGAGGGTGATGCCGTGTTGCTCTGCAAGCGCGATGAGTGGAGCTAAGCCCATGGCACAATTTTCGAGGCCCTGCTCGTCATTGATGCCCTCTCTGTTACCAGAGAAGCATATGACTTGTTTGACTCCCAGGGCTGCTGCTGCAGGGATCAGTTTACGATAAATGGCGTGTAGGGCGGGGTGAAATGATGGATTGTTAAATCCTTTTTCAATTTCTCCAACACCATTCTCATCAGGGTGTGCTGCTGTGATGGAGCACTCCATGCCGTGGTTTTGCACGGTGGGAATTTCATCAAGCTTGAGTAAATCAATGCCTGTGATGCCGATCGCGAGGCATCTTTGACAAAGTTCATCGAGTGGTGTGGAGCTAAAGCACCAGCGGGAAACAGAATGTTTGATCATAGTTGCAAGAAGGCAAAGCTGTAATATAATCACACTTAAATGTGAAGCTCAGCTTCTCTCATTTACTGAAATTCTTCGCAACTCTGAGATGGTTTGTGTGTTCTATGGGAGAGGGTTTGAAATAAGCCATTTGACAACATCACTATGAAAGTAAGTATTATTGGGTTAATTGGAGCACTCGTCATCGGCGGTGCAGGTGGTTTTATGGTGGGGAAAAAAGCGCGTCCTAGCACCGATAGTGTAGATACAGAGGATGCGCGCTCCGCTCGTCGTGTTAATGAGTCATTGCTGTCTTATTCGTCTGCGAGGTCTGCTAACCCATCGGCCAATGAGAGGGCTAAGCGTGGTCCACGAGTCGACAGCGCTGCCGATGCCATGTCGCTACCGGGGCAAAACAATAGGCTGCGTTCTTTGATGGATTATTACGCCGGTCTAGGCCCTTCAGAATTTAAAGAGGAGGCAGAGAAGCTAGAGGAACTTCCATGGAGTGAGCGTATCATGGTTGGTTATTTGCTGTTTGCACGATGGGGTGAGGAGGATCCAACGGCAGCGATGGCCTACACAAAGACGATGGGTTTTGCCGGTGTCTTTGTTAAGAAAACAGTGGTGCAAAGTTGGGCTTCAAAGCACCCACAAGAAGCTGCTGATTATTACGCTGCCAATGCGAGTGATTTTCGGATGGGCTCGATGATGGGAGGGCGAGGTCGTGGTGGTGGTTCGGCAGCTTCAGTGATTGCCATGGAATGGGCTCGTCAAGACACCGAAGGAGCGATGGCATGGGCAAAATCTCTTGAGGGAAGTGATCAGAGTGATGCTATGAAGGGAATCTTCAGGCAGGCTGCAACCGATGATCCCGCCAAAGCAGCTGGGATGTTGAGCTCTATTGCCGATGATCAAGCACGAGAGAGTGCGCAAAACACCATTGCCCGTGAGTGGGGTGGTAAGGACTGGGATGCGACGCAGTCATGGATTGCTGGTCTGCCAGCTGATCAGCAGGAGGCGGCTACTGCACGGGCATTGCGAGGACTGGCTGATACCGACCCTGCGGCTGCGGCTGCTGAGATTGGAACTCTATCTGAGGGAAGTGATTTGAATAATACCATGCAGAGTATTGCCCGAAAGTGGGGGCGTGACGATCCTGAGGCCTCGGCTGAGTGGGTGATGAAGAACGGTGATGAGTCCGCACAAGCAGAGAGTATTGGCAGTGTTGTATCATCATGGGCGAGTAAGGACCCAGTTGCAGCTTTGGAATTTGTTAATTCACAACCAGAGGGCAGTGTGCGTGACAGCGCTGCCTCTTCTTTCGTGATTGCCAATCAGTCGGGTGATATTGCCCAGAACATCAGTCTGGCAGAGACGATTGGCAACGAGGGTATGCGCAGACGGGCGATTGGAATAACGGCTACGGCGTGGATGCGCCAAGACAAAGAGGCAGCAGGTCAATATATTGATACCACGGAGGCCCTAAATGACAAATCAAGAGAGCGTATCAAGCGCTTTGCCGAAGCTGGCGGGCATTGACGGCTAGGAGGCCTTATTTGCTGCGGCTTCTTTTTCGATATCCTCGATCAGGTCCAGCTCGGGGCGGAAGTCGGCAGCGTGGTAGGAGCTCCTCACCAAGGGGCCGCTGGCCACGTGGCGGAAGCCTTTGGCTAGAGCAATTTCCTTATATTCATCGAATTTTTCCGGCTTGATATAATCGACTACGGGAAGGTGGCGAGGTGAGGGGCGGAGGTATTGTCCCATGGTGAGAACGGTCACGTCATGCGCACGTAAGTCATCCATGGCTTGAATGATTTCACTTTCCTTTTCACCGAGACCAAGCATCAGGCCGCTTTTGGTGACCACCTTGCCGCCAGCAATAGCTTTGGCTTTTTTGAGTACGGTGAGTGAGCGTTGATATTTAGCACGGCTCCTGACGAGAGCAGTCAAGCGCTCGACTGTTTCGATATTGTGATTAAAAATGTGTGGTCTGGCGCTCATGCACATCTCAAGAGCAAAGTCTTTATCGTTGAAGTCAGGGGTGAGGACTTCAATGATAATTCCTGGATTGTGACTACGTACGGCTTCGATCACATTGCGGAAGTGCTCAGCACCTCCGTCGCGCAGGTCGTCACGTGCCACAGCAGTGATGACTACGTGTGATAGATCCATGCGCTTGCACGCTTCGGCAACACGTTCAGGTTCGTCTGCCTCAAGGGCATCGGGGCGAGCTGTTTTGACGGCGCAGAACCCGCATGCACGGGTGCATTTTTCCCCAGCAATCATGAAGGTGGCCGTTCCGTGGCTCCAGCATTCCCAGCGATTAGGGCACTGGGCTTCTTCACAAACGGTGACCAGATTGAGGTCACTTACTAAAGATTTTGTCGACCAGAATTTGGGGTCATTGGGTAAACGGACCTTGATCCAATCGGGCTTACGCTCGGTATGGAGTGCTGGGTCCATTTTCATCCGTGGGCCGTGACAGTTCATGCCATGCTTGTAACCACGGAACTTTAAGTTTCAAGTTTGAAGTTTGGCAGCTCAGGGAATGTGAAGCTGAAATGAGGATTCGCAGGCGTGTTTGCCGTTGATTAGCAATTCAATCTTATGAGTCCCAGAGTAATGACGGCGGGTAGTGACTTTTTTGAACGGGTGCGCTTTTTCCAAGGTGATGGATTGTTGCGGCTTAAGCCGTAGGTTTTTCCACTTGAATACCTTCGCTGAGCTTTGCCCATTTGCTTTGATATAGTGAACGGCGTAGTCGACCACGACATATTGCTTTTCTGATGAGCGAGAGCTTATGTTGACTTCGATGCCCAGAGGCTCACCTAGCATAAGGTGACGAGTCGATAAGGCTGGAGGCTCCGCTGAAAGTTGGGGTTTGCTGGTGTATCCAAGTAGCGAAAAGACTTTGGGGTGGCCACGTTTGACTAAGGTCCTGGTTGCATGCCGAATGATCCAAGCCCTAGCCGCGACCTTGTCGGCTTGCCATGATTTGCAGGTTTCAATGACTAGCTCGGGGTGGTCTTTGGAAATATCATTCAGGTTATTGGCTACTGAACGACGCACATAATCTGATGGGTCATCTTTGAGGTTTTCAAGCAGGGCAATGACTGGCGCGGGGTTTTTGATGTATTGCGGTAGCTGTTTAGCCCAAGGAAGCCGCGGCCTCATTCCTTCAGATGCCAGTCTGCGGACATGTTCGTTGCTGTCTAAGCACCACATCAGCATTTGGTTGTAAGTCTCCTCAGCATGCACTTCAAGAAATACTCGAATGGCAAATTCAGCGGTGAATATTGGGGTCAGATAACGCAGTAATGGCAATGCGATCTTTGGATGATTTAGTCCATATTTGGCGACGTAATCGACGATCGGCCATGCGGCAAAGTAATACTCGTGGTCTTGATCGCTTTCTGGCCAGTGCTCTTTGATGTTGCATAATATGTCTGCAGCCTCGGGAAATGAAGGTGGTAGATAGACACTCATCACCGTGATCAGGTGTCTGACGCGATCCTTGAGCTCAAGCTGATCCAGCGGAGAAAGAGCATCACGCTGAAAGCTCTCGGCGCAAAATTGCGCTCCTGCAGCCTGGAGCACATCAATGATGCGATCAACTGCAGCCTCGCTCAGGCCATCTTTCGTTAGTGCATGTTCCGCCATCGATCAGTGAGTCATTCTTACTTGGTAATGGCAATGTATTTTAGGGCAGAGCGCAAGCGGATTTCATCGTTTTCATGGATGGACATTTGCTGATTTCGAGCGATGCTGGCGCCCGTGTCCAGCGCTCCATCCATGCCAGAGAATCGCCATCCCGAGTTATTAGCTCCTGCCGGTAATTGGGATTGTGCCCGTGCAGCAGTGGCTAATGGTGCTGATGCTATTTTCTTCGGGCTACCTCAATTTAATGCCCGGCTTCGAGCTGATAATTTCACTGAGGAGGATCTGCCAGAATTGATGAATTTCTTGCACAAGTATGGTGTTCGAGGGTTTGTAACGATGAATACCTTGATCTTTACCGGCGAGCTTGAAGCCGCAGAGCGACAACTTCGGTTACTGGACGCCAGTGGTGTTGATGCCATTATTGTGCAAGACCTAGGACTTGCACGCCTTGCGCGGCATGTCGCGCCAGACCTAGAAATCCACGCGTCGACACAAATGACCATTACCTCTCCTGAGGGGCTCCAATTTGCAGATCAGCTGTATCAACTGGATCGAGCGGTATTAGCTCGAGAGCTATCACTAAAGGAAATCGCTAAATTTGATCCTTCCGAATCTGTGCCGCTTGAGGTGTTTGTGCATGGCGCTCTTTGTGTTGCCTACTCGGGGCAGTGCCTGACCAGTGAGAGCCTTGGTCAAAGGTCGGCAAATCGTGGCGAGTGTGCTCAAGCTTGTCGTATGCCTTACACTTTGGTCGTTGATGGTGTTGAACGAAACATGGAGGAGGTGCGTTATCTGCTCAGTCCACAAGACCTTGCCGCGGTCGATTTGATTCCTGATTTGGTGCGTCAGGGGGTCGTATCTTACAAAATAGAAGGTCGTTTAAAATCGCCCGAGTATGTTGCGGCTATTACCAAAGTCTATCGTAAGGCCATTGATGCGGCAGTTGCAGATGCAGAGAGCCCGATTACGCAGCAGGATCGCTACACGATGGAGATGACGTTTTCTCGCGGCCTCTCGACCGGCTGGCTAGAGGGCACTAATCATCCGCGATTAACGCATGGTAAGTTTGGTAAAAAGCGTGGTGTCTATGTCGGTGAGGTCACCGCGTCTGAGCGTGGCTGGGTTGAGCTAGAGCTTGTTGCGGATACATCTGTCAAAGCAGGTGATGGGGTGGTGTTTGATGCGGGTGAAAACCGTGATCAAGAGCAAGGGGCTCGAATATGGGAGGTGAAGGGGAATCGCTTGTTGTTCCACCGTGAGCAGAGTGGCTTAGACTGGAAACGTATCCAAGCGGGGCAGAAGGTCTGGAAAACAGATGACCCCAAGCTCAACAATGAACTCAAAGCGAGCTGGAAAAATGCCAAGCTTCAGCCTGTGCGCGAGAGCCTTGAGATAAGTGTTTCTGGAGCGGTGGGAGAGCCGATGGTGCTCACAAGTAAGGGTGTTTCTGTCTCCTCATCCGAGATGCTTGAAGAGGCACAAACAAGGCCCTTGAGCACTGAATTTCTCACAAAGCAGCTGGGTCGCCTAGGAGAAACAGTGTGGCAGCTTGAGTCACTCGATAATCAGCTGGAGGGAGCTGTGATGATGCCCGTATCGGCTGTGAACCGACTGCGGCGTGCGCTCATAGTCGCTCTGGATCAGCAGAATCCTGAGCCACGGCCACGTGTATCCGCTACAGGTGAGCTGAAAGATCTATTGCCTGACCGGGAGCCAGACGAGTGTCATCAGCGTGAGTTGTCCTCACTGTGCCGATCCATGGAGCAGATAGAAGCGGCACTCGAGGTCGGGGTGAATAATATCTACGTTGATTTTGAAGATATTAGACGTGGTAAAGATGCGGTTGCTCTGGTGCGTCAGAGCCAAGGTGCTCGCGTGCATCTGGCCACACCTCGGATACAAAAAGCGGGTGAGGCCGGATTCTTTAAAGTTGCGGAACGTGCCGAGCCGGATGGTGTGCTGATTCGCAATCTCGGTGGTATTGCTCATTTTAAGGATCGTAAGGATCTCTACAAGACGGGCGACTTTTCTCTTAATTGTGCGAATCCAGTGACTGCGCACATTCTCAAGGAAGAGGGGGGGCTTGATCATTTAACGGTGTCCTACGATTTGAATATTAATCAGGTGTTAGATCTCTTGTTGGCAACGCCTACGGAGTGGTTTGAGCTTACACTACATCAGCATATGCCGATGTTTCATATGGAGCACTGTGTGTTTTGCACCTTCATGAGTGAGGGCACGAGTATTCTCAATTGTGGTAAACCTTGTGAAAAACATCATGTGGAGCTTAAGGACCGAGTTGGTCAACTGCATACCTTGAAAGCGGACGTGGGTTGTCGTAACACCTTATTCAATGGACTCGCGCAAACGGGTGCTCGGTTTTACAACCAAATGCGTGGTACGGGTCTGCGCAAGTTCCGAGTTGATTTTCTTGAGGAGAACAAAGCTGAGGCAGTTCAGACGCTGCAAGCCTACCAGCAGCTTCTATCGGGAGAGACATCAGGTCATCACTTGTGGCAAGATTTGGATGTGATGGAAAAGTTGGGTGTGACCGAGGGTACGCTGGAGGTGAAGTGACTGATTTATCTGGGCTAACTTAGGGTTCGTAGCGGTAGACTATTTGTGACCCCGAGCGGAGATAGACCAGCGGTATGTTTGTGGTTGTTACGCGGTAAATATGATTCCAGTTTTGGTGTGCTACTTTGACGCTGCTTTTGCTCATAACCTTGAGAATGATCGCTGTGTGATTCTCGTCGGTGTAGGCATAGGGATAGCGCGCGTTTTTGAACTGAATGATATCACCGGGGCGAACTCCCTCGGTTTGCCAATGAATGCGTCGTCCCCATGCGTATCCGCCTCGGTGTTTAATTCCTGCGTGGCGGTGTGCCAGGTTGGCTAAGCCCCAGCATTGTCCGTCACCGACTTTTTTACCGATATTTTGCTCGGCAAAGGCAACGATTTTTTTGGCTGTGGGGCTGGGTTTGCCAATTTGTCTTACAATGGGTCTGTATTTTTTCTTAAGTCCACTTTTGGCGTTATAAGCCGTATCATGCGTGCAGGATATGGAGCAACTAATGATCAGTATCGTGACGATGCCAGATCGGCATATGGATTGAATACTCATTATGCATGGTCCCATTAAGAAACTTTAATTATCTAAAATGCTTACTATGACTCATACGGGAATTTAAGCTTTTGGTCAAGTTGTCCTTCAGATGTGGTCATTAGGTTTTTGTCTTTTATTTGAATAATGGTGTTGCTGAGCCCGTCTACTAGATATGAAACGCAAGAATTCATGGCTCAAGTCAACGGTGTTCGCAGTGGTGTCAGCAACTATATTTTCAAGCTGCGTCACATCTTATGATCGGAGCGGCAGGCCTATTCAAACAGTCGACCCCGCTGCGGCTGCGGTAGGCGCTGTGCTCATTGGTGCTATAGCATACTCTTCTGGAAAAAATGAGAATAATCACCATCGTCACGGCTACCGCAGCCCGCATAGATATTATGGATGTCGCTAATGGGCTCATCGTCCATGGGTTTGAGCTGTTTGACACCGCTTGATATACAATATTTTGCTCGCATGGCACCGAGCTATGCCTTATCGAATGGGGCAGGTGGAAAGTGCAGATTACAAAGTTAGGCTGGATATTTTTGAGGGTCCTCTCGATCTTCTGCTGTACTTGATTAAAAAAGATGAAGTCGATATTCACACCATTTCGATTGAGCGAATCACCAAGCAGTATCTTGATTACATCGATACATTTAAAATGCTCAACATCGATTTAGCCTCCGAGTTCATCGTGATGGCCGCAAATCTGATGTATATCAAAAGCAGGACTTTGTTGCCCAAATCTGTCCAGCCACCTGAGGAAGACATGGAGGAGGATGATCCGCGCTGGGAGCTGATCCGCCAGCTCATTGAGTATAAGAAATTCAAAGATGCGGCAGGATTTTTATCTCGCAAGGAGACTGAACAAGAAGACCTTTTTGCCCATGTGCCTGAGAAGGTTGCGCCACCTGCTGATGAAGATGAACCCTTGCCAGACGTCAATATCTTTGACCTTATTCGCGCGTTTCAAAATGTGCTGAAGCGATTTGAGGAGTCCACGGATTTGGGTGATATTGTTGACGATCGCTACACCGTTGCTGATAAGATAGAATACTTGCTTGAGAGTATGAACCCGGGTGGTTCAATGAATTTTTCGTCATTGTTTGCTGAGGCAACATCCAAGACAGAAGTGATTGTTACTTTTCTCGCGGTGCTGGAATTGATGAAGATGAATCAGTTCAGAATTAGGCAAGATAGCATCCTCGGAGAAATTGAGGTGCAGCGCAAAGAGGTCGCTTGATGCGCTAATGTGCCTGTAGCCAGTTTGATCCGGTGCCAGTATCAACCTTGCATGGGATATCATATGGTAAAGCCATGGCTGTTTCCATCTGCTCGATAATCTTTGCTGGCAGTATTTCTTGCTCGCTGAGGTGAAGGTCAAATAGGAGCTCATCGTGGACCTGGAGAATAAGCTTTGATTTTGCTTTTTCCTGAGTGAGCAATTGACCGACTTTGATCATCGCTATTTTGATCATGTCTGCGGCAGATCCTTGTACTGGTGCGTTGATGGCAGCTCGCTCCGCGCCACTACGAATCGTGCCATTCTGTGAGTCGATATTCCTGATCCAACATTTGCGACCACTTAGAGTGCTGACATAGCCATCACGCTTTGCTGACTCGATAGTATTGTCCATGTAGCTTTTGATACCCGGATACTGTTTGAAGTAGGTTTGGATAATTTCACTGGCTTCACTACGACCAATGCCAAGTCTTTGAGATAATCCAAATGCCGAAATGCCGTAAATGATGCCGAAGTTGACCATTTTAGCGCTGCGGCGCATCTCAGAGGTGACCTCATCAATACTGGTATTGAAGACCTTTGCAGCGGTTGCTGAGTGGATATCAAGTTCGTTTTTGATGGCTTGAATCATCGATTCGTCACCCGAGAGGGCTGCCATTACGCGCAACTCGACCTGTGAATAATCTGCGGCAAGGAGCGTGTGATCAGCATCCCGAGGGACAAAGGCCTTGCGTATTTCTCGCCCAGCTTCCGACCTTACTGGGATATTCTGTAGGTTGGGGTCGTTTGATGCGAGGCGGCCAGTCGATGTCATTAACTGATGAAAGTGGGTGTGAACTCGGCCTGTGCGACTAGAGACATGTGTGGGTAAGGCATCCACGTAGGTTGACTTCAGTTTGCTGGCCTCTCGGTAGTCGAGAATGTTGGCAACAATGGGGTGTTTGGCTGCCAGACCGACAAGGGTTTGCTCGTCCGTTTTGAATTGCCCTGTTTTGGTTTTTTTGGGCTTTTCGACGAGCTGCATTTCGCCAAACAGAATTTCACCTAATTGCTTGGGTGAGTTGAGGTTGAATTCACGTCCGGCTGCTGCGGTGATTTGTTGAGATAGGTTTGAGATGCGTTTGGCAAGTGTGTCACCAATGTCTTTTAGCGCCCTAACATCCATGGCGATACCTTCGTTTTCTATTGCTGTCAGTATGGGCAGCAAAGGGGCTTCGATATCTTGGTAGACGGAGAGCTGTTCACAATCATCAAGAAGTGGTCGAAGTTTGTCGGCGATTTGTAAGGTGACATCTGCGTCTTCAGCTGCATACTCGGCGAGGTCGCTCGCGGGAATAAGCGTCATGTTGATTTGCTTTTTCTTACCCCGTTTCTTGGCTGGTTTTTTTTCTGTTTCTGCTACCTCGTTGTCGAGTCCGAAGAGCTCACCTTCTGCTTTGACTTCTTTTTGTGCCAAATCCTCTAGCTTTACGGGGCTGTAACCAAGCAAGGACTCTGAGATTTGATTCATGCTGTGGCGTTGTTCAGGAGAGACAATGGCATGTACGAGCATGGTGTCAAAAAACGGGCCGTTCACTTCGCAGTCGTTTGCCAATAAAACAGAGAGGTCGAACTTGAGGTTGTGCCCTAGCTTTTGCTGCTTGGATTGGAAAATGACTCTCAGCTTATCAAGTGCCATTTGAGGTGTGAGCTGGCTCTCTGCCCCAGTATCAACAAAGTAGCCCTCATGTGCTGTGGTCGCAAATGCGATACCAAGTATATCACAGCTGCGGGGGTCGAGGGAGCTTGTTTCTAAATCAAAGCAGAAATCTTTGGCGATAGAGAGTTTCTTGACGAGGGAATGCAGGTCATTGACGGTCTGAATCAATTGATACTGATGTTCTGTATCTGAGATGGTTTTGAGTATAGCGGCGGGCACGTTGTCTTCTGCTTGCGTATCGGCCGCATTACTTGGTGATGGTTCGCTATGCCCACGTCCCGCGTTAAAGTCCTTTCCCAGTATGCGTTTGCCGATGGTATTGAACTCAAGCTCGGTAAGCAAAGATTGGATCTTTGCCTCGTCACGTCCGCCTAGCACTAGGTTATCCCAATCAGCCTCAATGGGCACATCGAGAATGATGGTGGCTAATTTTTTGGACAGTAGTGCTTGGTCGGCAAAGTTTTCCAGGTTTTCTTTTTGTTTGCCTTTGAGTTGGTCAGTGGACTTAAGGAGATTTTCAATAGAGCCAAATTGGGCAACAAGTTTCTTCGCGGTTTTCTCGCCGATGCCGGGTACTCCTGGGATATTGTCTGAGGCGTCTCCCCAAAGACCGAGAATATCGATGACCTGACGAGGTTCTTCGATATTCCACTGATTTTGTATGCTTGGGATATCGAGCAGCTCGTGGTTGCTGCCTTGGCGACCTGGTTTCCACATTGTGGTGGTGGCGCTCACCAATTGTGCAAAATCTTTGTCTGGGGTGACCATGTAGGTATGGATGTCACCACGCTGATCTGCTCGGTGGGCAATGGTGCCAATGATATCATCAGCTTCATAGCCGTCTAGCTGGAGCACGGGAATGCCCAATGCGTGGCACAACTCTTTGACATAGGGAATCGCTGTTGCGAGTTCCTCGGGCATGGCCTCGCGCTGCGCTTTGTAATCGGGGTAGATGACGTGTCGTTCGGTCGGTGCTTTAGTGTCAAAGGCCACGCCTATATGGCTGGCGTCATGGTTTTCGATGATGTCGAGTAGCGTATTGGCAAAGCCATAAACAGCTGAGGTGTTAAGCCCTTTACTGGTGATGATGGGGTTGCGAAAGAAGGCAAAATGAGCACGGTATACCAGTGCCATCCCGTCGAGGAGAAAGAGCTTATGCATTGCCCGATTAGACTGAATGTTTCTCCTTCATGTGGGAAGGATAAAGGTAGATGGATAGCTCTGCAGTTAAGTAGAGCTAATGCCTGTGGTCCTTGCTTCGACAGCGAGTTGAAATGCCTCGCGATCTCCATAGCGCCTGATTGAGAATTTAACACAACGGCGCTGGCCGGGTGCAGGAGACCAAGTGGCTTGCCAAAAATGGTATGAGTTACCGTTACTGGCGATTACCGTAATTTTCGACACGCCAACGACTCCTGAATTATTGCGGCGTGAGCGTTCACAAACTCTGGCGCGATCAGTTATTTCTTCGAGCAGAGCATCGCGCCAATCTCTTGCTGCTTGCAGAGCGTTTTTGGGCTGACCATGAATACGATCGGCAAAGAACTTACCATATTTGATGCCTCGCCGCTGTAGCCTGACTTGGAAGCCATATGTTCCAGCACTGGGCAGATCGATCCGGGTGATCGCATAGTTGGGGTCTTGTTGTCTAAGTTCGGCCATGAAGCTAGGGTGCTATCGTGGGAAGAGATCAAAATATGCCACTGTATTGTTGTGCCTGCAAGCTGGAAGCTTGCTTCTGGGTTCGTTCCCTGCTTTAAGGTCTGCACCATGCCAGGAATTGTTGTCAAACCACGTGCTCGTATTTTTCATGGACACGACTGGGTCTATGCCTCGGAAATACGTAAGTTGTTCGGTGAACCCAAGGCTGGAGATGTTATTTCCCTCAAAGATTATCGTGATCGACCTCTTGGAACGGCAATTTACAATCCAGATTCGCAGATTGTTGCTCGCAGGATTTCGCGCAGAAAACAGAAGCTTGATAGCGAGTTTTTTAGACGCAGGATTGAGCAGGCCGTCGCCCTCCGTGAAAAGTCAGGAGTAGATATCAGTCTCGCTAGGCTGGTGTGGAGTGAATCGGATGGATTGCCAGGTGTGGTGGTTGATCGATATGGTGGGCATCTTGTGCTACAGACACTAACGCTGGCGATGCACCAGCGGCGTGAGCTGATAGTGGAGGCCTTGGTGGATCAGCTCAGCCCGCAGTCAGTTATTCTTCGTAATGATTCGCCAATGTTGGCAGCGGAGGGAATTGAGGAGGAAGTGGTAGTGCTCTATGGTGAGAACCCGGGAGCTTTTGTTGTTGAGGCTCCCACCGTGGAAGGGGGGGTCAAGTTTGAGATTGATTTATTAGATGGTCAAAAGACGGGACTCTATCTTGATCAACTCGATGCTCATCGTGAGATTGCAAAGCTGGCAAAAGGGAAGCGAGTATTGGACTGCTTCTGCAATCAGGGTGGTTTTGCGCTGGCTTGTGCCAAGGCAGGAGCAGCGAGCGTGACAGCTGTGGACTCATCCGGGCCTGCGATTGAGGCAACCTTGCGTAACGCAGAGCTCAATGGAGTAGAGATCAATGCAGTGCAGCACAACGCATTTGACTTTTTAAAACACTGCGAAGATCAGTATGACCTCGTTATACTCGATCCGCCCTCGTTCACTAAAAATAAGAAAAGCCTGAATAATGCCATGCGCGGCTACAAGGAGATCCATCTCCGGGGCATCAAGCTGTTGGATCGTGATGGCGTTTTGGCAACATACTGCTGTTCGCATCATGCGTCTCGCCAGTTGTTTTTGGATAATATAGTGACCGCCTCCGTCGATGCAAAGCGCACCTTGCGCCTCTTAGCTAGTCATGGGCAACGACTCGATCACCCTGTGATACCAGCAATACCCGAGACAGAGTATCTCAAGGGATTCGTATTGGAGCTGATGCCTTCAAGGTAATGACTTTGGTATTGTAAGTAAGCTGGGTGAAGCATACTGCTTTGTGCTTATGATTACCTTGATTATTGCACTGGGGTCCCTAGTTCTTTATCTACTGGCTTACCACACTTATGGTAAGTGGCTGGGAAATAAAATTTTCAAGCTCAGTGCGAAGACGGTAGCGCCCTCGGTAGAGCTTGAGGATGGCAATGATTATGTGCCTACCTCAAAAGGAGTGGTCTTTGGCCATCACTTTACATCTATCGCAGGAACTGGCCCGATTGTTGGGCCGGCCTTGGCTGTGATTTGGGGATGGTTGCCCGCTTTGCTGTGGGTGCTCATCGGTTCTGTATTTGTCGGTGCGGTTCATGATTTTGGGGCATTGGTTGTTTCAATGCGTAATAAGGGGCAGACGGTTGGTGATATTGCAGGGCGTGTCATTTCGCCGAGGGTGAGGATTTTGTTTTTGCTGATTCTGTTCATGGCTCTGACGATCGTGTTGGCGATTTTTGGTTTGGTTATCGCATCTGTTTTTAAATCCTACCCTCAGTCCATTGCACCTTGTTTGATTCAAATACCGCTTGCGGTTTTGATCGGCTTATTTATCCACCGCAAAGGAGGTAATATCATGTTGGCATCATTGGGTGCTTTGGCTCTGATGTATTTATCGGTTCTTTTTGGTGATGTTGGTTGGCTGGGCCAGATGAACGAGTATCTGAAAAGTCTAGCATTGATGGAGTGGGTGAGTGTGTTGTTAATTTACTCGTATATTGCATCGGTTTTACCGGTTTGGTCATTGTTGCAACCCCGTGATTACATCAACTCACTCCAGCTGCTCAGTGCTTTGGCGCTTATTGTTGTCGGTCTTGTTTTTGCCGGTTTTTTCAATGGAGCGCCAGTTGACGGGGTAAGGCCTGCGCTTGAAATTGCCGCCCCCATGGTGGAATCATCCATTAAGCTCAAAGACTTGCCTTTGATTTTCCCCTTCCTCTTCATTACCATCGCCTGTGGTGCTGTCTCAGGCTTCCACTGCCTCGTCTCATCTGGGACATCTTCCAAGCAACTTCGCTGTGAGACAGACGCGCGATTTGTGGGGTATGGCTCGATGCTGACCGAGGGCTTTTTGGCGGTGTTGGTCATATTGGCTTGTGTCGCTGGGCTTGGGCTTGGGGTGGCCGACGATTCGGGTGCTACCTTGCTTGGGGTGGATGCTTGGAATACGCGCTATGAAGGTTGGGCAACCATGAGTGGCCTAGGAGCGAAAGTAGGAGCCTTTGTTGATGGGGCCGCGAATTTTCTCAAGGCACTTGGTATTTCAGCTGCTTTTTCTACCGCATTGATGGGTGTTTTTGTGGCCTCGTTTGCCGCAACGACTCTTGATACAGCATGTAGGCTACAGCGATATGTGGTTCAGGAGCTGGCAGCCAGTTTGATGAGATCTAATACTAAAGATGATCTGGTTTCCCCAGCTGGGATTGCGGTCTCAGCAAATCCTCTGAGTTGGTTAGTCAACAAGCACGGAGCGACTCTTTTTGCGGTGGCGATCGCATGGTGGATGGCTTCATTGCCCGCTGCTGATGGCCAAGCAGCTGGGACAGGTGGCTTGATTCTGTGGCCTTTGTTTGGAGCTATTAATCAGCTACTTGGAGGCTTGGCGTTTCTGGTGATCATCTTTTGGATGTATCGACAGCAAATGTCAGTTTGGTTCATTCTGCTGCCTACCTTCTTCATGCTTATTTTGCCTGCCTGGGCGATGGGGTATCAAATTTTTGGTCAAGCAATTGGATCTGCCCAAAGCTGGATAGAGCAAGAGAGGTGGTTGCTGGTAGGTATTGGTTCTGCAGCATTAATCCTTGAGGCTTGGATGATCATCGAGGCGCTTGCTGCATGGAGAAAGAGACGCATCTAGACTGATAAGTGCAATGATAACCTCAGTAGGCACCACGAACAATCAGCTCGAGCTTGCTGTGCTAATAGACTTTGGCCTAGACATCAACAAGGCAGCTATTTAGCCTCATCTTTTGATGCGTCGTTTATGGTTCAGCCTTTTGATTTTGGTTTGCATAGGGGTTTGCGGACCAGCTACACAGGTGTCTGCAGCTTTGCCCGACACTCAGTCGCAGGCTTCCCAGCGACATGTCATCTTATGTGGTGGTCCCGCACTAAGACTATGGGAGGATTTGCGTGTGGAGCAGGATCAACACGATCGTTGGTGGGGGAACTTCATTCGGGCATCGACGATACGAATTGATGAAATCAAACGGGCGTATGGTGAACATGCCGTAGTAACATGGATTGTTTACCGTCCAGGCTATGTTGCTCGCGGACGTGAAGATGGTAAACCTTACACCAAGTGGATTGCTCAACAGGCTGCGAAGCGCGGGGCTAATCTGGTTTGGGTCAGCAGTGGCAATGGGGCCATTAGTGCCATTAACAAGCACCGATCTGGTTCGGTGGTGACTTTTGATTTTTTCGGGCACTCCAATAAGCACTGCTTCTTGCTCGATTACAGCGCCATTATTATGGCGGCGAGTAAAGCATGGGTGCATGAAAAAGACTTAGTGCGTATTCGCCGAGAAATTTTTGCCCGCAATGCACAATGCCAAAGTTGGGGCTGCCACACAGGTGAGAGTATGAGCGCCTATTGGAAGCAGGCAACAGGTCAACCGATGCTGGGAGCGCGTGGGAAAACGGATTACGTGCCGGTTGGACAGGGTAAAATGCCCTCAGTCTCAGGTAAATGGGTCCAATAATATCTTTATTTCGCCGACAACTATCCTTTCCTTTCGACTTAATTTTTATTACCACACAGCCATGACATTCGAACAACTCAAAGAAATCTACGAACTTCCGTTTTTTGATCTGATTCATAAAGCTCACGAAGTTCATGTTTCGAACTGGCCTGAAAAAGAAATTCAGCTCTGCACCTTGCTTTCTATCAAAACAGGTGGTTGTTCTGAGGATTGTTCGTATTGCTCACAGTCGGCTCGTTACAACACAGAGATTGAGCGTGAGCCGTTGATGGATTTGGAAGCTGTCATGGAAAGCGCTACTGCAGCTCGAGATAATGGTTCAACTCGTTTCTGCATGGGCGCGGCATGGAAGGGCGTGCGTAAAGGGACGAAGCAATTCGATGACGTGCTCGAAATTGTACGCAATGTTGCAGGCCTGGGGATGGAGGTATGCACAACTTTAGGTGAGCTGGGTGCCGAAGAGGCTAAGCAACTTAAGGAAGCTGGAGTGACTGCCTATAATCATAATCTGGATACGTCCCGTGAGCATTATCCCAACATTGTTACTAGCCACACTTATGATGATCGCCTCAACACGATTCGTCACGCACAGGATGCCGGCATGAGCGTTTGTTGTGGCGGTATTCTTGGTCTTGGCGAAACTTCTGATGATCGGCTAAAAATGCTCGAAGTGATCTCTGAATTCAACCCACAGCCTGAGAGTGTGCCGATTAACTCTTTGATGCCGATGCCGGGGACACCATTGGCTGAATCAAGCTCAGTGGATATTTTTGATGTGGTGCGCATGATTGCCGTTACTCGTATTGCCTGCCCAAATGCCAAGGTGAGATTATCGGCTGGTCGCAGCAATATGTCGGAAGAAGGGCAGACAATGTGCTTCTACGCAGGTGCCAACTCGATTTTTTATGGGGAGAAGCTTCTCACAACAGTAAACCCAGCAATTCAAAAGGACCTGAAGCTCATTGAGAAGCTTGGTATTAATCCTCTCAAACCAAATCCTAGCATGGAAGCTCCCAGCCAAGAGTGTGATAAGGAGCTCTCACCTTGCTGCAAGTAAGGATCAAGGTCGTGTGCGGATTAGCATTATGATCTGATTGGATCTTTAGCGACCTTTTTGTAAAGTCATGAACGTTGCGATCACTGGAATCGGCCTTACCAGTGGTCTTGGCGAGGGTGTGTCAGCACATCGCAAAAAAATAGCTGCTGGGCACAATGCCCTACGCCCACTGAGGGGCCTCCTTGGCGAAGATTCACCTTATGCCGCTGTTCATGCCGCATGGATTGAGAATCGGGAGATCATGCTATCTCGCAAATGGGCTCCGGCATCGATGCTCTCCCTACATGTTGCTGAGCAAGCGGTAGCAGATGCGGCTCTGAGTGCGGAAGATCTTGCGGACATGGCGGTGGTTGTAGGCAGTAGCCGTGGTAATGCCGCAGGATGGGTTTCAGAATGGCCGTCAAGGCGCCCATTCAAGCTCATGGCTGCGAGTAACTCAATGCACGGGGAGCTGGCATCCGTTGTCAGTATCGAGTTGGGCATACGCGGTCCTTGGCAAGTCATCTCGAGCGGGTGTGCTGCGAGCTTGGATGCGATGGGGATGGCGTCGATGATGATTCAACAGGGGATGGTAAAGCGTGCGATTGTCATCGGTGTCGAGTTACCGCTCATACCCGAGGTTTTACAAGCCTATGCTGATACTGGGGTGCTAGCATCGAGCGTGGTTAATGATCCATACTCATCGGATACAAGTGGCTTGTTTCCGGCAGAGGCTGGTGCTGCTCTGATATTAGAAGCTGTGACAGAGCAAACATCGGAGAAGCTGAAGTCTCAGCCTCAAATGACTGGTTATTGGTGTAATTCAGACGCTGATTCGCCAATCGGTATGCCTGATGATGGCTCCGGCTTGCGCGGCTGCCTCGAACAAGCACTTGCTGGGTTGAAGGATGAGCCGGCTATCGCTGCAGTTTGCCCGCACGCAAGCGGTACGCTGCTTCATGCAAAAGCGGAGTTGGCAGCGCTGAAGGCTGTGCTTCCCGAGGAGCAGCTCATTTCGCTACACCCACTCAAGCCATACACGGGGCACTCTGTGGGGGCGAATGGAGTGTTGGATTGTGCGATTTTAGCGAGTTATTTGCGAGATCGAGAGCTGCCACCAAATCTCAATGGTATTACTTGCCCTGGAGCGCCCTTTTCGCTCGATGCTGGTTCCTTGCCAGAGGAAGGATCAACTATATTGAAAATAGCAGTGGGTATGGGTGGTCATAACTCCATCGTCTCGCTGCGGTCACCATCGATCAAATAATGCATATCTATATATCCATCGGGGAACAGAAGCTACGCCTATTTGAGGGTGAGGCAATGCTCACAGAGTATGATATTTCTAGCGCTGCAAATGGAGTTGGTTTTCAAGAGGGCAGTTATTGTACACCCACGGGACGTTTCGAAGTGAGTGAGAAAATTGGTGGCGGTGAGCCCCTGAGGACGGTCTTTAAGTCGCGTATGCCCATGGGAGTCTGGGATGGGAGTATCAACGAAGAGGATATGATCCTATCCCGTATCCTGCGTTTGCATGGACTGGATGCTGAGAATGCCAACAGTATGGAGCGCTACATCTATGTGCACGGAACCAATCAGGAGGCGAAATTAGGGCAGCCTGTAAGCTGTGGCTGTATCCGCATGGGTAATGAAGATATCGTTGATCTCTATGATCGTATCGAGGTGGGAGTGCCCTTGGTGATTGGTTATTGACCGAGTTCTTTGCGGACGTGATCAAGCAACTGCTGACAACCGTCTTCGAGTATGTTGGCTACTAGTTCAAAGCCGTCATTTTCACCATAGTAGGGATCAGGCACTTCGGCGATTTGATGATCCGGGTGTTCACAAAAATGAGTGAACATGATTACCTTTTCAGTATCTGTAGTCGAGCTTGCTAGTGACTTTACCCCAGCGTGGTTCTCGTGATCCATGGTGATAATCAAATCGAACTTGGAGTAGTCACCCTTTTTGAATTGTCTGGCCGCTCCGTTGCTTGGGATATCGCGGTTCGATAGCGTGTTGCTCATGCGGATGTCAGGGGACTTACCTGGGTGGTAATCATGGGTGCCGGCCGAATCGATGTAGATGAGGTCATCGAGGCCAGCATGTTTCACCTGATGGCGAAAAATATTCTCAGCAGCAGGTGAGCGGCAGATATTGCCGAGGCAGACAAACAGAACGCTGACAGTTTTTTGTGGCATGAATCAGGTATGGCTTTTAGCTAAGTGGGTGGATTTTTTGCTGAACAAAAGCCAGAGGAAAAATGGCCCGCCAAGAATCGCGGTGATGATGCCTACGGGAACTTCTGCTGTCGAAGTGATATTGCGCGCGAGGGTATCACACAGAGTGAGGAAGCTGGCGCCAAAAAGAATGGAAGTTGGAATCAGATAGCGATGATTAGCACCAATTAATAGCCGGCAGATATGAGGAGCCATAATTCCAACAAAACCGATAGGGCCGCAGACGGTAATAATGCCGGCAACCATCAGTGAGACCGCAAAAAAGAGAAGCATACGGGTGCGGTGAACATCGACCCCACGACTGGCTGCGATATCATCTGTGATGGATAGTAAATTAAGTTCTCGATGGAGAAAAGAGACAATGAGAATACCGCTGACGACAAAGGGGGTGAGCTGTAGTGCAGATTCCATGCTGGCTTGACTCAGATCGCCCATTAGCCAGTGCAGAACACGAAAAGAGCTACTGGCATCACTGAGATATTGAAGTAATAAAATAAGGCTCGAAAAGAAGAAGCTGATGGCGACTCCGCCCAGGAGCATGGTGTTTGGAGATGTTTGCCCAGAGGTGCGAGCAATTCCGTAAACCAGAGCGATGGAGAGAATTGCGCCCGACATGGCTGCCAGCGAAGTTCCGGAGAGACCGATAAGGCTAAAATGAATGCCGCCTACCATGGCGATGGTAACGCCGAGGGATGCGCCGCTTGCCACCCCCAAGGTAAAGGGGGTGGCCAGTGGGTTGCGGAACAAGGCTTGGAAGACAACACCGCCGAGTGAGAGCCCAGCACCGGCGAGCAGGGCAAGTAGAACGCGGGGCAGGCGGATCTGCCAGAAGATGATAGCGTCGACATCATCAGCTCCAGGTCTTAACAGAACATTCCAGCTGGTAAGCTGGTGACCGATCCAGGGAGTTGCCAGTGCGCACAACAGGGTGCACCCAATCATGATAATCAGTAGTCTAGACTTGGTGCAATCTTTCATGAGTTGGAAGATGAGGTGGAAGACGCGGTGGGTAGCACCATGGGCCGACCTGACTCGGGGTGCGGGTGTAATAAGAGCTCGGCGTCAAAGATGTCCATCAAGGTTTGCTTTTGCATGAACGCACTGGGTTCAGCATCGACTAGAGTTTGCCCGTCTCTCATGCCTATAATGCGATCGAAATCAGAGGATGCCCAGTTGAGGTCATGGGTGATCACCATCAGTGTCATTGCTCGATCTTTTGCGATCTTAGTGAGCAGTTCATGGATAAGCTCGCGTTGTTTTGGGTCGAGGTGGGCGCTGGGTTCATCAAGAATGAGAATGGGCGTTTGCTGAGCTAGGGCTGCAGCGATACTTACTCTCTGGCGCTCGCCGCCACTCATGGTGGAGAGCGTTTGCTGTCTCAGGTGGCTGATGCCGGTGAGTTCGATTGCGTTTTCTATGGCCTGATTCCCCTGATCATCGGATTGCATCATGCCGGCTCCGCCGCCGTGTGCATAGCGGCTCATGTTAATGAACTCGCTCGCAGTGAATGAGATTCGTTCAGCAAGCTGCTGGGGCACATATCCGATTTGTCGTGCAAGCTCTGTGCGGCTGATCTGGGAAAGGGGACAGCGGTTGAGTTCTATGCTGCCCTTGTCTGGTGTGATGAAGCCGAGCAGGCATCGAATGAGGGTGGTCTTGCCAGCTCCATTAGGCCCGACGATGGCGAGCCGTTCACCCGGACTTACTGATAACGACGCGTTCGCTAGCAGCTGGGATGCTCCAATCCTTAGGTTTAGACCTGACGCTTGGATGATATGATTGAGGTGTTTGCTCACTTTGGCTCAGGGGTGAATGGCATTTGCGAAGCGCTCAAGAGTTTGGGGGAATCGGGGTCCAGGAATCAAGTGTTGATCACCATGAATGATGACCACACGCTGATTTTTTACGGCTTTGAGTTCTTTGTAATGATTCCATTGAGAGAGTAGTCGTTGCTTGCCGAGTTTGTTCCATGTGTCGCTGTTCACGAGGTCGATGATGATATCTGGGTCTAGTTGAATCAGTTTTTCGCGCGATAGCATTGGAAAAGAAACAGGCCCTTGATAGGCGTTTTCTGCCCCAGACATATCAATGAGTTCACGGTGGAAGCCTGCATCGCCGGCAATGATGACTTGGGTTGGTTTGTCTCTAGAGGTGTCACGGTTAATGCTGATGAGGACACGAGGTCGGTCCACGATTTTCTGATGCCGTGCTACCTGATTGTTCACTGCAGAGTTGATCTCTGAGATGATATCACTCGCTTGTTGCTGGTGTCCGAGCTGCTTGCCAATAAGGCCGATGGATTCGATGATTCCATGGGTGTCGTCATGGCTGACGCTAATGGTATCGATGCCCAGTTGTTCTAGCTTTGTGGCGAGGGAGGCTTGCTCCTTGAGCAGGATAATGCAGTCAGGCTTGAGTGATATTAGCTTCTCATAGTGAAGATCGATATAGCCGCCGACGCTGGGTTTTGCTTTTGCCTCAATCGGGTAGTTGGAATAGCGCGTTACGGCAATGAGTTGGTCTTCAAGACCCAGTAAGTAGATAATTTCGACGATGCTTGGAGAGAGAGCGATGATGCGGTGATAGCGGTTCTCTTGCGAGATGTTTTGTGAATTTTGAGCTCGTTCGGGCCCGAGCCACAATCTGGCGTAGTAGCTGGCGATAAAGCTGAGCACGATAACCATCGTCAGCAGGATGACTGTTGATGGTTTTCGGGGTGTTGTTGGTGCTGCGCTCATGTGTGGATGTTGTGTGAGAAAACCGCCCAGCCAAATACGAATGGCTGGGCGGTCCTGTTGATTCAAACATCGTAGTCAATCCTACGAAAAGATCCAGTCAAGGATGGGTTACCATTTTACAGTTACTCCACCGAAGATGCCACGACCGCGTCCTGGATATACGTCTCCAGAGCTGCGAGCGTAATCGTAGTCCTCGTCAAAAATGTTCTCAAGACGTACGTTAAGGGCGACATCATCATTCACTTGGTAGTTTCCGTATAGATTGATCAAGGTATAGGCATCAATGGTTTCGCCGAAGAACGCACGGTCGTCTAGGTAGGTGGCAATCAGACCGAGGTCTAGTTTGTCAGTCACCTCGCCGTTAACACGAAGGCTAAGTGAGTGCTTGGGCATTTCCACAAGGGCTTTATCTAGCCAGGTGTAGGCTAATTGAAGGCCAAGGCGGTCATTGAGGAATTTTGCTTTGGCTGATACCTCAATCCCGTTCGTAGTCGTAGTGCCGGGAGCATTAATATTATATCCGGGCGTTGGGAATGGTGGAGAAACGTAAGTGATTGCGTCCTCAATCTTATTTTCAAAGTAAGTGATGCCCACGCTATACTGGCCATCGCACCATGTTTGCTCAACTCCGAGATCCCAGCCGAGAGATGTCTCTGCCTGGAGACCGGGGCTGGGAGCTTGCCCGCCAAAGCCGTAGAGATCTACGAATGAAGGTGGCCGGAATCCTTTACCGATGCTGGCACGAAATGTAGTGTTGGTTTGATCGATCGTGTAGGCACTGGCAACTCGCCAAGTGACTTCGTCGCCGTAGTCGTCATAATCTTCCCAACGTAGACCACCTGTCAGAGTAAAGCTCTCCGTTACGTCCCAGATGTGGTTTAGGTAGAAGCCATACTGGTCACGAGTTCGTGCGTCTTCAGTGATGCCGAAGTAGTCGCTACTGTAGGAGAAGTCCGAGTTCTCATACACATTACCCACAACGGTGGTGTGACTGTCATTCCATGTCAGTGTATTGTCCCAGTATATTGCGTATTTTTTAGCATCCGTATCGTAGGAACTTGCTGGGTTAAGACCGTAAACCGGGCTCTTACTGCGGTAAACTTGATCATACATACCGATGGTGAGCTTGGTATTCCAGATATCATTGACACCATAATCAGCAAAGACCGTTGCCAGTGTGTAGCGAAGGGCATCATCAAGAGGGCTGCTGTATGGGCCTCCGTAGGCTGGTGCATCAAATGTGCTATCAGCCCCGCGTAAGGTTAGGCCAACATTGAGGCGTGGGCTTACCGCATAATCTATGCGTAGTGCATGCGAGAACATTTCAAACGAATTGTCAGGTAAATCGTTATCCGTGCTTTCGTGGCCCAGACTGAGCGAGTAAGCAAAATCACCTGATTCGCCTTGGAGTGCGAGCATCGTGTTCCATGTATTGAATGAACCACCCTCGACTCTGAGGCTGCCACCGGTGTTGCCTTCTCCTTTTTTCGAATAAATGCCTACAACACCGCCGATAGATTCACCGCCGTAAAGTGCACCTTGTGGTCCACGAAGAACCTCGATACGTGACAACCCATTGAGATTGGAAGAACCAAGAAAGCCTCCGAAGGCTATGTTAGCGTCACTGATACGCATGCCATCGACCACGATGTGGGTATCGTTCGTTTTTGTGCCGCGTATGAAAAAGGAGGATGAAGAACCTCTCTGGCCACCGAGAGATTCGGAAATAGCACCCGGGATAAACTTGAGAGCATCATCAAGATTACGGATGCCTTGTTTTTGCAGATCCTCGATATTAAGTATGGAAACAGAGCTCCCGACTTTGTCGAGTGATGTCGCAGTCCGGTTGGCAATGACGGTGGTATCCGGAAGAGATCCGAGGTCTTGCTCTGCGGTGAGATTAGAGGCGAGGCCAAGTGATAAGATGGCGAGAGAACCTGTCGTAAAAGGAGACAGGGCCGACTTGGTGGCACCCCGATGGAGTGCAATTTTTTTATTGTTCATGGTATTGAGTGGTTCCTGTTATACGCAGGAGATCGCTCTAATCCTCATGGCTGGCATTCTGACTGATCATGACTTTGTATTGTCGTGACTCACAGTGGCGTAACCGCTCCAGAATAGTTCTCGTTGTAAACAAAAACGTCACTGGATTTCCCATCTATTTCCTGCCCGTCATTGGCGGGCCTCCATGAAGATGTCACATCATCTGGTGATGAAGTGACGCAGTTGTGTATCGTAAAAGACAGGAATAGCAATAAATATAGCAAAAATTATTAGTATATGGTTGATAGATAATATAATCTGGGCTACTAGTTCTGGTGATCGTTTTTTCTAACAAAAAACAATATAAGTAGATTGATTATGACTGAGAGTGAAAAGCAAGAATTGAGGGAGGCTCTTGTAGGGCAACGTAAAAATGTCTTAGCCGATGTCAGCCGGCATGGAGTCA
>Ga0206130_10001967_pt1 | contig 29382 bp, 3 predicted proteins | sample Helgoland_Spring_9_FD_148637 | JGI IMG/M metagenome (GOLD analysis project Ga0206130, IMG submission 148637) | Pelagic subsurface seawater microbial communities from Kabeltonne, Helgoland, North Sea - Helgoland_Spring_Bloom_20160512_1 | ecosystem: Environmental > Aquatic > Marine > Epipelagic ...
AATGGATAGTGCTTTGGTTCTCAACGGCTCCGCCACATTAAAAGATACACTTACTACACACGGCGCTACAAATTTACAATCGACACTTACAACACAAGGAGCAACTGATTTGCAATCCACTCTTGATGTTACTGGGTTAACTACACTTAACGATAAACTACACGTGATTCTTGATGCATCTTTTGATAATGTGTTACGTGTAAAGGGTGCAACTACATTGAAAAACACACTCACTACAGAGGGAGCAACAGAACTTCAATCTACATTAGCTGTTGACGGTGTCACTACATTGAAAAACAATGCCATTGTCTTGGAAGATACTTCGTTAAATAAAACATTAACAGTTGGAGGAGCAACAGAATTAGATAGTACATTAATCACATACGGTACTGCGGAATTCAAAAGCGATGTTGCAATGAAGCGCAATGCTACTGTGCACAAGGATTTCTTTGTATTGGAAGATGCGTCTTTTAGTCAAAAAATATACGCGGGTGGTGATGTTACATTTGCACAAAATCTCGACGTACTTCTTGATGCCAGTGCTGGTAAAATGCACGTAGACCAACTTCATATGGACGAAAATATTATTTCGACAGATACTGGTTCTAATTTGGAAATTCGCCCCGGAAATAATGCTACACCTGGTAGCGAGAAAGTTTATATTCGCAGTGATTTAGTTGTAGATGGTTCGGTGAATTTTACCGGTGGATTTATTCAAACCAATACTGTTGTAAATGTGACTGAACAAATGGATATTTCCAATGATGGTACTGGTCCTGCGTTGATTGTTCGTCAATTAGGTGCACAACCTATTATGAAAGTCATTGATGGCAAACCCGATAACAGTTTGGAAACAGTAATGACAATTGCCGATGGTGGTAATATGGGTATTAAAACGGAACAACCCGTAAGTACATTGGGTGTAGCTGGTGGTGTTTCATTGGGTAGTGGTATTGTTAGTGATACTAACTACACTGCCGGAGATGGTACATTAATTGCTGAAAGAGCAATTGGTATTGGTAAACTTCTTCCTCAACAAGCATTGGATGTAAGTGGTGCTATTCAAATTCGTGGTGTAGCGGATGGGTCCAATGCAGACATACCCGGAACCGATGTATACAATTATTTAGTATTAAGTGATAAAGGTGGTGTAAACGGAACAACCAAAGATTATGTTAAAATTCGTCAAACCGGAGATCAGGATAACGATAATTATGCGTTGGCCTTTGATTTCCATCAAGATCCGGATGACGCAAACTTCTTTATTCGTAATGTTCAAACAAGTCAGTGGACAGACCCAGAAACGAATAATATTACAAGTCAACACCGTATTAACACTCGATTTGCTGTTAAAAACGACAAAGTTGGTATTAATACAGATGCACCCACTGCTGCATTAGACGTTGTAGGAGACGCCAAAATAAGCACAACATTAGATGTAAATGGTGTTGCAAACATGAATAACAAACTCAATGTTATTAGTGATGCGTCATTAGGAAGCACTCTTACTGTTGCCGGCGCGACTACATTAAACAACACACTTACTACAGTAGGTGCAACAAATCTTCAAGATATATTACTTGTTGATGGTGCGGCAACAATGAATAATACATTAACCACACTCGGTGCTACTGACTTACAAAACACATTAAGTGTAGACGGAGTCACCACATTGAAAAACAATGCTATTGTTTTGGAAGATACTTCACTTAACAAAACACTCACTGTTGACGGTGCCACCGCATTGAAAAATACATTGGCTGTTACTGGTGCGACCACATTAAATAATATATTACATACAGTGGGTGATGTTTCATTTGATAGCGCATTGGTTCTTGATGGCGCTGCTACATTAAAAGATACTCTTACTACTGTGGGTGCTACAACACTTCAATCTACATTGGCTGTTACTGGTGCGACCACATTAAATAATACATTGGCTGTTACTGATGCGACCACATTAAATAATGTATTACATACGGTGGGTGATGTTTCATTTGATAGCGCATTGGTTCTTAATGGCTCTGCTACATTAAAAGATACTCTTACTACTGTGGGTGCTACAACTCTTCAATCTACATTGGATGTTACTAGTGCAGCAACTCTTCAATCTACATTAGACGTCACCGGCGCTACCACATTAAATAATATATTACATACAGTGGGTGATGTTTCATTTGATAGCGCATTGGTTCTTGATGGCGCTGCTACATTAAAAGATACATTAACTACTGTGGGTGCTACAACACTTCAATCTACATTGGATGTTACTAGTGCAGCAACTCTTCAATCTACATTGGATGTCACTGGTGTTACCAGTTTAGGTAATAGATTAAATGTTGTCGGTGATGCATCATTAAATAGTGCGATTAATGTAGATGGCGCTGCAACATTGAAAAATACACTCACTACATCAGGTGTAACCAATTTATTATCAACTCTTAATGTTGATGGTGTTACCACATTGAAAAACAATGCAATTGTATTGGAAGATACCTCGCTTAATAAAACACTTACTGTTGATGGCGCTACTGCATTGAAAAATACACTTACCACAACAGGAGCAACCAATTTGTTGTCTACTCTTGATGTTACTGGCGTTACCACATTGAAAAACAATGCCATTGTATTGGAAGATACATCGCTTAATAAAACACTTACTGTTGATGGTGCTACTGCCTTGAAAAATACATTGGCTGTTACTGGTGCGACTACATTAAATAACACATTGGCTGTTACTGGTGCGACTGACTTAGGAGCAGCCCTTGATGTTACTGGTGTTACCACATTGAAAAACAACGCTATTGTATTGGAGGATACATCACTTAACAAAACACTTACTGTTGATGGTGCTACTGCCTTGAAAAATACATTGGCTGTTACTGGTGCCACTACATTAAATAATACATTGACTACAACAGGAGCAACTGATTTACAATCTACATTAGATGTTACTGGTGTTACCACAATGAAAAACAATGCCATTGTATTAGAAGACACATCACTTAACAAAACACTCACTGTTGATGGTGCTACAGCATTGAAAAATACATTGGCTGTTACTGGTGCTGCAACATTAAATAGTACATTAACCACCATCGGCGCAACAGATTTACAATCTACATTAGGCGTTACTGGTGCCACGACATTAGGAAACACACTCGGTGTTACTGGTGCTACTACATTAAGTGATACATTGCTGGTAAGTGGTGCTACTACAGTAAACAATAAATTAACCGTAGCAAATGATACATCATTAAATAGTGCATTGGATGTGGCGGGTTACGCAACAATAGATGGACTCACAACTATTAATAATAATCTTGTTGTAAATGGTGATGCTAGTGCGCAAAAACTCAATGTTGATAATATTCAATTGGATTCAAACATTATATCGACATCTGCTGGGCAAGATTTGGAAATTCGTCCTGGAAATAATTCTACACCTGGTAGTGAAAAAGTATATATTCGCAGTGATTTAGTTGTCGATGGTTCAGTGAATTTTACCGGAAACTTTATTCAAACAGATACAGTTGTTCGTATTACAGAGCAAATCGATATTTCCAATGATGGTACTGGACCTGCGATTAAGGTCACACAATATGGTCATAATGATGTTATGAAAGTATTGGACGGTAATTCACCAGCAGTAGCCGAAACAATTACTTATTACGTTCGTTTATCTTCCATTACTGATTTCGCTACTCGTGGTTTGCCTTATTACATATTAAGTACAGCAATCGGCGGTCCGGCAATAAATAATGTTGAACATCCATTTACACTTTTAGCAGGTAATACATATAACTTTATTGGACAAGATACTAATTTAGATAGTCACCCTTTTGTCATTGGTAATCAAGTACAATCCGGAGCACCATTTATTAATGGATCAAATATTACAATTAGTTCCACTGCTATTTCTGGTTATTCAACAGCTAATGACCACGCCGGATCCAATCCAAATACATATTATGCTCTTACAAATGCAATTACAATTAATTTTACTATACCTGCAGATTATGGTCAACCAGGTGGTACAAGTGGTAGACCCGATCATTTATGGTTCTTTGAAGCAACGGATTTGACAAAGAAGCGTCCATTTAATATTGTTACATATAGTAACAGTTTAGACACTGTATTTATTATTAAAGACGGCGGTTTTGTGGGTATTGGTACAGATAATCCTACAAAAACTCTCGATGTTGATGGTGCTGCTAGGGTGCGTCAAGATTTATCTGTTGAAGGAAATACCGGCATAAATGGAACACTTATTGTTGACGGTGCAGCACAATTAAAACAAGGATTAACAGTAACCGGTGGTGACTTAAATATACCCAATAATTATATTAATCAAATCGTATAATCTTTTATAAACATTTTATATCTTAGAATAATTATATTTTGTTTAGGCAACAGTATAAATTTATATTTATATTTATATTTATATAGATATAAATGAGTTGGCCGTATGACAATAGTGCTAATCGTTATGTTAAAACTTTTATGAAAGAATTTCTCGATTTAAGTGGTGAAATGCGCGTTCGTAAAGGCGATATACGTATTTATGATGGCAGTATTAATATACAAGGACAATCGCTGCAAGTAGCAGACAATAAATTCGTAATTGACGATTTGAGTATTAATAGTAATATTTACGCTACAAAGTTAGGTATTGGTAGTAACATTGAGGTTTCAGGTAATATTTTATCCGAAGGAGTTGTTGGAATTGGCGCAACAGATGCAAATATTGCATTAAATATTAACAAAGATGCAACTACTGCACATTTACAAATAAAACCTATAACAGATGGAAATACAGCAATAATGATAATGGAAGGGAGAAAAAATCCGGTTGGCACGACCACCAGAAGAGATGGGGTAACTCAGATTCAATTTAAAAACATGGGTGGCCTTCTTGGTAGCATCGATGCATATAAAATGGCACAATATTCCAATCGAGGGGGTATGATTTTTAATACATACGATAGTGATGCGAATAATGTAGCAAACGCCACATTAATATTAGATTCATCCCATAATGTCGGTATTGGTACAACGACTTGGAATGATGCACACAAACTTCACGTACAAGGAACGTTAAATGTATCAAACGGTATAGTTGGAACATTACAAACCGCTTCACAACCCAATATTACAAGCTTGGGCACGCTTACTTCTCTTACTACAAGTGGAGCGACCAATTTAAATTCTACAAGTATAAACGGTACTGGTGTTCTTACATTAAATAATACAACAGGTACTTCTAATGAAGGAGGTGAACTTATATTGAAAGATGGAACAAATGCTAGTCCACAAAAACAATGGTTTATTGATAATTATTATAATTCGAGTTCAGCTCTTTTAAGAATCCGACACAATAACTGGGCAAATCCAATGGTTTTTGATGAAAAAAATAAAAGAATAGGTATTAATAAATCCAATCCAAGCCAAATGTTGGATATAAGCGGAAATGTGCTTATAGACAATGGAGTAACCGGTGAGGGTAATCAAGGAGGAAAACTTATTTTTAGCGATGCGTATGGTGCCGCCGGCCCAAATAAAATACAACTTCAAAGTAGCGGATACGGGTTTGGAGTAAATGGCAACATATTTAAGCATTTATCTGGTTCAACAACCCATAGATGGTATTATAATGCATCAACAGATGGTAATGGAACCCCCGCAAGTAATGGAACCACCGCAATGACACTATACGAGAGTACACTTGGTATTAATTTAAATTCGCCAAATACAAGTTACAAATTAGATGTAAATGGTACATCACAGTTTCGTGACAATGTGGATGTAAACGGAATAACCTTTCACAATGATGGTTATAGTGCATCTAACCCGATTTATTACCATAGTTTATCGACAGGTTCTTTGCCTACTGGTTGGGATTATACCGGGACACCGTCGTATAGTACAACAACCGGTGTTACGATAAACAATAATCAAACGTTAACATCACCTACATTTGATTTAAGTAACTGTCTTTATTATACCGATGGTGCAAATAATAATAAACATACATCAACGCGTATACTAGTAAAAACAATGATTAGAATTGATGATATGAATAATAACGAAGAAGTAATTACAATCCAACTATTAGATTCAACCAACAATGCAGTAATAGATACTATATGGCGTAGTGATGATAGTCAGGCGGCAGCAGGAAATATATTTGAACCCGTTGTATGTGATATTACACCGTATATTAAATCTGGACGTTCAACTTTTACAATACAATTCAATGCTACCCCAACGGGTGGTCTGGATTATTATAGCATTAAACAATTTACTATTTGTAAAGATGATAGTAGTCCTTGGTATAAAAACTCAGTATATAAACAGCAAGTATTGGGTGGATTAAGTATTGGAACAGGTGATTACATTGGTTGTGATTTAAGTCGTCAAGAATTACTTGTGCAAGGAAATGTTGGTATTGGTATGACAAACCCGGATTATAAACTCGATGTAAAAGGTGCTGATGCAGCTCAAGATCTTGTATTATTAAATGTTGCAAATTATGCTAATGGTAATAATACCGCTGCTTCAATACGATTTACTGCAAATAATAGTGGTACTACATCTTTAAATGATAATGCAAGAATTACATGTAAAAGATATGCCAGTCAAAATTACGGTTTGGTGTTTTCAACACTTGGTGAGGAATCTATGTATATTCGCAATAAAAATGCGAGTGGCGCTACTGGCATACGCGTAGGTATTGGAAGCGCAGTAGTCGCGGATCCGTCTGCCACATTAGAGGTAGATGGAAATCTCAATATTGGTCATAAATATTCAGACACTAGTGCAAAAACACATAGCGCAACCACTAATTACATTGGCGATTTCTTATTTCAAAATCCAAATACTACAACCGCCACATTAAGAGCAGAAATACAAACTAAAATGGCTATTGGTGCAAACGGAACTAATGTATTAACAATAGATGGTGCCAATGAGCGAATAGGTATAATGAATAATGCACCAGCAACAGAATTGGACGTAGATGGTAACTTAACATTAAGAAACCCTACTGGTGGTGAAGTTAAAATGGATTTTATTCGTCAGGGCAACACTAAAACAGATTGGCAATTACATTCCAATAGTGGATTATTTTCTTTTAAGGCGAATACGGTAGGAGGAGGTACAATATTACAACTTGGTAACAAACATGATGACACCAAAACCGGTGCACTTGCTGTTGGAGGCGCCATACATACTACCGGCCCCACATTACAAGTCATTGGTGATGCAAGTATTAATAGTCATTTAACAGTGGGCGGAGATTTGAAAGTCAATGGAAATATTAATTTTGATGGTGATGTTATTCAAACAAACACACTTATTAAATTCACAGAATCCATTGATGTAAGTAATAGTGGAACACAACCTGCATTGCGAGTGAATCAAATTGGAGCGAATGATGATTATGCAGTTGCGGAATTTTTACACAATGACGCAATTGCAATGAGTATTCGCGGTGATTCTGGTTATGGTGGTGATGTTTCCATGAATCATCGTTTAAGCGTAGCAGGTGATGCATCATTTGGAAATATTTATGTTGCGGGTAATTTAATCGCACCGAATCTTGCATTGGATTCATTGTCTATTGATACAATTACAATGACTCCATCCAATGCTAATGATTTTTCCATTGCTATTGGTAAAGATGCAGGACTAACTAACCAATCACCAAATTCCATTGCCATTGGTAGTTATGCAGGCAAACAATACCAAGCAAATGAGAGTATTGCCATTGGATTAAATGCAGGTACGTACGACCAATCATCAAATTCCATTGCCATTGGTTCTAAGGCAGCACAAAATCAACAAGGTGCAAGAAGTGTTGCCATTGGTGATGAAGCAGGAAGAAACAATCAACTAGCTTCAAGCATTGCCATTGGTGATGCAGCAGGTCAAACAAGCCAACAAACAAAATCCATTGCTATTGGATATAATGCAGGATATACCGATCAGTCAGCAAACAGCATTGCTATTGGTTCTGAAGCAGGAAGAAACAATCAACTAGCTTCAAGCATTGCCATTGGTGATGCAGCAGGTCAAACAAGCCAACAAACAAAATCCATTGCTATTGGATATAATGCAGGAAATACCGATCAGTCAGCAAACAGCATTGCTATTGGTTCTGAAGCTGGTTGGAAAAATCAAAGCGAAAATTCCGTTGCCATTGGTTACATTGCAGGAACAAGTAATCAAAGCGAAAATTCCGTTGCTATTGGAAATCAAGCTGGTTGGATAAATCAAAACAAAAAATCCGTTGCTATTGGAATATTAGCGGGAAAACAATATCAAGGAAGTAGTGCAATTGCGATGGGTAATATGGCAGGAAGCGATACTCAGGGTAATAATTCTATTGGAATTGGAGGCCTAGCCGGACAATCTAAGCAAAATACTTTTGCTATTGCAATTGGTGGTCAAGCGGGAAGAACAAACCAAGGAACAAAAACGATTGCATTGGGTTATTTAGCAGGTAATAGTTATCAAAATCAGTATTCAATCGCTATTGGTAATGATGCTGGAAGAAGTAATCAAAATCAGTATTCAATCGCTATTGGTAGACAAGCAGCAGATGCTAGTCAAAATGAGTATTCAGTCGCTATTGGTTATCAAACAGCATATAGAAATCAAAGTCATAAGTCCATTGCAATCGGTTATCAAGCCGGCTATGAAAATCAAACTATCAATTCCCTTGCAATAGGTCTTCGTGCAGGGCATATTAACCAAGGTCGTCAAGACGGAACCGGCTTCGGTCCTGGATCAGCACTTGCAATCGGTTATGAAGCCGGAAATGATAATCAAGGATTTAGATCCATTGCGATGGGTTTAGAAGCCGGAAAACAGAATCAAAGACATACATCCATTGCAATCGGTTATCAAGCCGGTATGACCAGTCAATCTTATGATTCCCTTGCGATTGGTCTTCGCGCCGGCTATAGAGACCAATCCGATAATTGTATTGCTGTGGGATTTGACGCAGGATACACCAATCAAGGCACTTATTCCGTTGCGATGGGTTTTCGCGCCGGGTATATAGACCAACACGCAAATACTATTATACTAAATGCGCAGGGTAGCCCATTAAACAGTACAAGCACCAATAGCGTTTACATTAAACCCGTTAGACAATCAGATAAACCAGCATTATCGAATGTCACAGTTAATAATACCCAAAACAGTGCACATCATCTTAATTACGATATTGGCAGTGGGGAAGTGTCATACAGCAGAGACATTGATATTAGTTTGGGTGCAATTAATTTATGGGATAGTTCATTAAATATTTGGGGAAGTGACGGTGGTCCAGCACCAAACAATAGTAATACCAATACTGCTCCAATTTACTTTAAAGCGCGCAATCCTACTCAACAGTGGACAATGGCATCTATTGCTGGATATTATGCAGCAAACAATGGAACTTCTAATAATTTCCCTGGTGGTCTTGCATTTAACACCAAAAGAGCAGGAGCTTATAACACCGCTTTGACTACTGCAATGGTAATTGACGCAAGTGGCCAAGTCGGTATTGGAAATACTACACCAGATTCACAATTAACAATTGGTTCGTCTGGTACCAGTTCAAATCAATATATAAAAATTGCCACTGCTAGTGGTAACATATCTGGTATTAAATATAAAGGTGCCAATGCTAATGAATGGTATACACAACACCATGATGGAAATGATAATGTAAATAGGTTCGCCATAGGAATGGATAGTAATGAATATATGAGTATAATTAGTGGTGGTAAAGTCGGTATTGGCAGCACCAATCCAAGCCAAATGTTGGATATAAGTGGAAATGTACGTATTGACAATGGACAATCGAGTTCCGACACCCAAGGAGGAAAACTTATTTTTGACAACGCATATAATATAGCCGGACCAAATAAAATACTACTACACAGCTCTGGATACGGTTTTGGTGTAGACACACACGCAGTAAAATATAATTCCAACGTGCGACATGTTTTTTATGTAAAATCATCAAGTACTACCGATGGTGATCTTGCACTCGAGATACATAATAGCAAAGATGTTAGTATGAATGGTGGTGCTAGTATAAGTGGTGGTGCCTATATTACAGGAGACATTGGTAATGCGAATACTACCAAAACCCCACCAGGTGTTTATTTAGGTACGTTAAATAATACCTACGCGATGATGCAAATGGTTAGTAGTGACGTAAATGGGGGGTGGATTGATTGGACAGATACCAATTCCAATAGTGATAGCGATTTTGAAGGAAGAATACGATATAGTACAGCGGATATTACCGGTAATCACAAAGCCGGTTTCAACTTTTACACAGACGAAACACACCGTATGGTAATTGATACAAGTGGCAATGTCGGCATTGGTATGACAAACCCGGCTTATAAACTCGATATAAAAGATGCAAGTGGAGGTCAAGATCTTGTATTATTAAATGTTGCAAATTATTCTGGTAGTAATGATACAGCTGCTTCAATAGGGTTTACTGCAGTTAGTGCTGGTTCAAGCTCTACTAATAATGCAAAAATTACATGTAAAAGATATAAAACTCAAAATTACGGTTTGGTGTTTTCAACACGTGGTGATGAATCTATGCATATTCGCAATACAAATACGACTGGTATACGCGTAGGTATTGGAAGCACAGTAGTTGCGGATCCGTCTGCCACATTAGAGGTAGATGGAAATCTCAATATTGGTCATAAATATTCAGACAATAGTACAAAAACACATAGCGCAACCACTAATTACATTGGCGATTTCTTATTTCAAAATCCAGATACTACAACCGGCGTATTAAGATCAGAAATACAAAATAAAATGGCTCTTGGAGCAAAGGGAACTAATGTATTGACAATAGATGGTGCCAATCAGCGAGTAGGTATTGGCGTAACGGAACCGGTGGATAAATTATCCATAGACGGAAATATATATTTAAACGGAGATGGTAATAATACTCTTCGTAAATTAATTTTTTCCAAAGTACACAATGGTAGTGGAGATAAAGGAAGTATTGAATATCAGGATATATCGATGGGGTTTTATAGTGACCAGTATTTTAAATTTTATGAAAGTGACAATAATACTGAAGTATTTGCGATTGATGGAAATAGTGGTGATGTTAATATTCCAACTGGAAAACTTGCCATTGGAAAAAGTACAACCCCATCACAAGTATTAGATGTTGTTGGAAATATTACTGCAACTGGTACCATTACATCCAGTTCAGATGTCAATCTCAAAACAAATGTAAAACCACTCGAAAATGCATTGGAAAAAATAAGTAAATTGCAAGGTGTTTCATATAATCGTAATGATTTAGAAGACAAAGAAGCAAGCCATATTGGTGTAATTGCGCAAGAAATAGAAAAAGAATACCCCGAAGTGGTTTCCGAAAGCGAAACAGGAAAGCGAGTTGCATACGGAAATATGATTGCACCATTAATCGAAGCCATTAAGGAACTCAATATTAAAATAAATGAACTTGGAAATGAAAATGCTGAACTTAAAGAGCGTATTAATGTTCTCGAACAAAAATGATTTAGTTGAGTTTGCAAAAGCAAATATAAATTCTAGTTAAATTATATATTATGACATCAACATTGGAAAAAAGATATCCACCAATAAAATTATCAAATGGTACAACTGATGCAATTAATCCTGCAACATTACGAGATGAAAATAATAGTTTAACAGATTTTGACGTCAATAAAACAATGATTGCACGTGTTATTGGTGCTGATTATGGTAATGGTGATTATACAGTGACAGTTGGCGCTATGTATCACGGGTCAAATAAAACGAGTAGTGCAGCAACTATTACTGATCCTGCTACTGGTGGTCTTTTTAAAATATTTGATATGAACAATAGTGAAAGTAGTGTAAACAATACGTTAAGAATTGGTTTAAATAACACGAATTTTTCCACACTAAAAGCAACAACTGGCGCTCCCAGTTATAATTACGTACATAATACACAAAGTGATGGAATACTTATGCTATATAATCAAAATGTTAGTAATATGACAAATAACAGCTTTTTTTTTAAAGATGGAGAATTATCTAGTAGTAACACCGACAGCGAATATTATGGCGCATTTTATGCTAATAATGCATTTACAATAGATTTTTATTTTAGTACGGTTCAATCTGGACCAAATAGAGCGATGTTTTCCGTAGGAGGATCACAAGTTGACGTACAATCATTTACTATTTATATGCACAATGGAACAATAAAAATCAGTGCGGGAGGAGCGACTCATAGTGTTGATTTTAGTGATAGTTTTTCAAATTTAAATAATGGAAAAATTTACCATTTAAGATGTAGATACCTAGGCACAACAATAAGTTCTATAATTGCTACAAATAATGTGCAACTTAAAATTATTGAAGCGGGGCAAAACATAAATGCAGCCAGTTATATAACAAAAAGTTTTCTTCCCATTGGAACCAATTTAAGTATTAGTACTTCAACAGATGATCAACTTATATATTTTGGCAGACAAGCAAATAATAGTAGTACTGTGTATAATTTTATTGGTAAATTACACTATAGCTTATCTATTAGTCATTATGACGATTACGTTATAGACGCAGGATATGAAGCATCAACAAATAATCGTGCAGTAGATAATTATTATATGACTAATTTTATAAAAGACGCTACTAGTAAAACACATAGTGCATCGGGTACAGATGGCATTCCTGGTCAGTGGATTAGTTTAAAACTCCCAAGTGGTGCAACCGAAGTTGGTAATGGAACAAATGGTATTATACCAACCAAATTTTATATTGGTGGTAGAAATAACAGCAGTAATGAACCATTTCCAAAAACAATCACAGTATTAGGAAGTTCTGATGGCACAAATTATACAACTATTGTAGATAATGCACACAAACAATTAAAAGATGGCACTTTTGAAATATTAGTAGAACCATCAAAAAAAACATATAATGAATTTGTATTTATTTTTACTCAAAACAATATATCTATAAATTATCTTGAAATAACAGAAATGGGTGTATATGGTTATGAACCCACTGAACGGTCGTTTATTGATAATACGGGGTTCGGTGGAGAAACAATAAAACCAATTTATCAAGATGATTTTACATCACGTGTGTTTGACGGAAATATGTTTTCATATGTAAATATAACGCCCGATGAAGACATCACTGGCTCAACGCCATTTACGATTGAGTTGAATTATAGCACAGACACTGTAAACAATGATATCGGTCCAATATTTAGTATGGGTCGAGATGATGTAGTCGCTGGTAATTATACAATCGAACAAAATACTCTTGCCATACCCACAAATGACCATTATACGTGGAGATTAAATAATACGGATTATATTTCTTATGCAAATATGCTTCCAAATACTACTACAACATCAATAAATAATGCTACTAGTGTTTTTAACACACCCCACGACAATTCAATTAATTTATTAACTGACATAAACACGACACATCAATTGGTAGTTAGTTCAGATGGCAGTTATAATGTTAATTTTATGTTAGATGGAAAAATAGTGAAAACAGAACTAAGACAAATGACTGATAATGCAATAAAACCAAATAACTTAAATAATGGTAAAGATTCGATGTTTAATATTAGTATTGGTAATAGAACCCCGAAATTTTCATTTAATACACCGTATAATGGTAGCAATATATTTTATTTTGATGGGACATCATCAAATGTTATAAATTTAAATGATTCTGGTGACATTATACGTAATGGAACAACACTGTTTGCAAATGCGGGATTTGAGTGGATGGCTGATAATGCTGCTCGTACTGTAACATTTGAAATGAAAACGACACAACAATATAATAATAACCGTGTTATAATTGGTACTGGTAGTACGGGTACTACATCTGGTGAGCGTTTTAATGTAATAATAGATAAAAATGGTAAGTTAATCGTTTCTAGATCTGGTACTCATACATCGCCTGCCACACACGGCGATATACGTGATGGACAATGGCATTTTGTTTCTATTTCTTGGGATGGAAGTAACATACAAATTTATCTTGATAAAATACTTGTATTAACTGATGGTTTAGATGCATTAAATACGCCAACTAATGGCGGTGTAGCTTATTTAGGTGCAAATGTAGACGGTATTAATAATATATATACGGGTTATTTACGAAACGTACATTTTTATAATGGAAACACACACACTGATAATAAATTTAAAGGAAAAATCCACCGCGTAGCCGTTTACAAAGATTTGTTTATAGACGACCCTCAAAAAATAAAGTTATTAGATGTAAATGGTAATTTTAATGTAAATAAAATACAAAATAATACTGATTTAAAAATTCACGCCACGGGTGCATTACAAATACCCAATTATACCGTAGACCCACAAATAATCACACCTGAACAATCAAAAGGTTCTATTTATTATAATACGACGTTTAATTGTTATAAAGGATATGATGGAACATCGTGGAAAGTCATCAAAGGGGGTATATCAAACGATTCAGGAACAGTATATGCAAATTCTGATGCAAACGTCTCCTTATTTACATCTCATATTGGACAAAATGCAGTTCTCGATATAAGTATGGGAGACCAAGTTTTTGCAGATAATGATGATGGTGAACGCACGCTTATAGATATAATTGGCATTGAAAATTTAAAAGGTGCGAAAAATCCTTTTGGAACGCCTTTATCCATTGTGTTAAAAGTTAAGTTTGACGGCAATAATCGTAATATAAATACTTCGCAGCACGTTATAAGAAGATTCTTTGATTTTCCGAATATAGAAAATGACCTCGGGTTTTTTGGCACACACGACACAACATCACATTGGGGGCGAGGATATCTTTATTCTGGTTCATCAAGTGCTAATAATAATACAATAAACTCCCATGCAGGTGGTACAGATAATCCAATTGTACTTGCAAATAAAGATTATATTGCAATTATTAGTTACAATGGTGACAAAACAATCACATATACCATTTATAATGAAACAGATGATGTTACCCCTGTTTCGATTTCCGAAACAGAAAATTATTACCAAAATTTAACGTTAAATGATGGATTTGACTTGGGTGGAAATAGTAGTAATTGGTTTGAAGGAAAAATTTATTATATTCAAATACATCACCATTATTTTTCATCATATAGTGCATTTACACAACACCTAGATGGTTACATTGTATTAAGTTCTGTAAATGAAGACATTACAATGACGAATTACGGAAATGTCGGTATTGGTTCAACGAATCCACAAGCAACAATGGATGTAAATGGTAGTATTGGTGTGTCAAAAGATATTGAATTTTATGACCCGATGTATACAACTGCCAGAGGAAGTGTGCGTTATAATAATAATAATCACGTTGCTAATTATAGTTTTATATTAAATGGAAATCAAGCAAGTTTAACCGATGTATACGGTAGTGGCGAAAGTTTGGAATTAATAAATGGCAGCGCAACAACTTCTTATCTTGCAACAACTTCTTATCTTGGTGTAGCACTTGATGGGGTGGATGATTATATTAATATACCAAAGAGTATTTTGGGTTTTACAAATAAGGATTTTACATTGAGTTTATGGATAGAATTCAAAGACGTATCTCCATCAACAAGTATTTACACACCTATATTTAGTGGTGGGTACAATAACGCGCCGAGTTTTAGCTTAGCGGTGAATAGATACTCGCCGCATAAAATATATGTTATCGACACACCTGATAATATTGAGAATGATAACTATTATCCCAATCCAGTTCATCTTTACACGCCCGACGGCACAATTCATAATTATGTTATATCCCGAAAAGATGGTAAAATGCGTTTATTTATAGATGGGATTAAAGTACTTGAATATATAACTACTGTCTCATTTGTAGATATAGATTATCAAATCGGATATGCTATACCGCGAAACCAACACCCACTCAATTATGCAAAAATTGATGTATATAGATTTGATATATGGAAAAATAAAGGTTTCGATAATGCAAACGATGCAAAGATTATTTATGACAATGGATACATTAATCCTCACGTTCCCAATATAAGTAATCCCGCTTATCAAAGTATATCATTGGAACACGAAAACGCAACAATAGGTAATGGTGATTATAATAATAAACTTACCATAAGTGACGGCGTGACGCTTTCAATGAACAATGGTACGTCATTGGATTTTAACAAAACAACCACACGTATTAAAAACGGAAGAGGAAACGCCGAATTAAATATTGGGGGTAGTGTAGCCATTGGAAGCACATATGATAGTTTGCAAGTAAATAAAAACACATTGTGTGTTGAAGGAGCCGTCGGTATTGGTACAACATCAATATCAGAAAACGATAATATGGTAATTTACGACAAAACACTTTCCAAAAATGCAGTAAATATTTCAAAAATGGGTAGTGTAACAATGGACAATAGTGGAGGATTTAATAATGAAAAAATGTTGTACTTTCCACCAGGAAAAATCCGCCCAAGTTCATTTAAAATACTTGCTGCTGCAAATTTAACAAATGCCAATGGTACATCACAAACTTCCGCACCAAATGCTGAACAAATAGACGTTTATTTTGATGTTAGTCAAAACAATTTAAGTTATGGTCGTGGACGTTATTATTTGTCTATGGCAAGTGTGAATACCAGTAACTTAGGATATACTTATTTATTTTCCGGTATTCCTTCAAGTAGCGACAATCAACATCTTGTTGGTGAGGAATCTAATATATATGATCATCCGTCATATATTGCAAGCACAAGCGCACCAAATTATCAAGATTTGGGTATTTATGGATGGTGGTTTTCTTTACAAATGCCAAACCCGATTACATTGGATCATTTTACTGTAAATCTTGAAAAAGGAACTAATCCAGTAATTAGACGCATAAAGCGAGTGTTTGTTATTGCTACCAATGACAGTGTAGATTATTATAAATTAGGTTATTTTGGCGGTGCGGGTGAGCATGGGTCTTCCATTATATCGAGCGATGCAAATGTGGCACATTTTTCATATTATGCTGAACAAGGCAAAAATATGCAAAGTTCTCCGTTTTTAAAATATATTTTTATTGTTACACAAACAATGGGAGATGCAAATACACCCGCGCTTTCCGCATTCCGTATTTATGGAAGTCAAGGAAAACTAAAAATACATCAAAGTTTAAATGCATCCCGTGCATACATTGGAAACAAAAAACCTTATTTTTCATATGGTGTAAATAATCCTATTACGTTCAATAATAACAATGTAAATTTAACAGGCGATGGATTTAAATGCATAAAAGGTAAAGCACCGAGAACATTTGAATTCGAAATTAACTCTATTCATAATTTTCAAACAAATACAATGTTTGTTTCTACCGGGTCTGCATCAAAGAATCATGCATTTAATATACGTCAGTATAGTGATAAGTTAAACATTATGGGATTTAATAACGATGATGTAAATTGGAGTTTAAGTCAATATGATGTATTTGACGGACACTGGCATCATTATAGAATTACATACGACAACGACTATTTTACGTGTTATGTTGATCATATAAAACGCCGGGCAACTAGTGGCGTTCATAATGGTGTCAATACTGAATCAACTGACGGTTATACTATAAAACTTAAAAAAAACGGAGGATTAAATACACTCGGTGATAGTAATCGTATTGGTATGTCAAATCATGGTTCTTATAGTCCATTTTTTGGACAAATGCGAAATATCCATTTTTACGACCACGTAAGTGAAGGTTCTATTACATTTGACGTGACAAGCAGTAGTCAAACATCAAAAATGATTATGGACAATGCAAATGCACCTAACTATTTAAATACACAAGGACCTAATCGTATTGAAATAGACGACAAATCCGGTATTGGTGTTCAAATGCATTTGACTTCGCACGACGCAACCGCTGGTATGGGCGTTGGGTCTATTAATTATATATCCGAAGGTGACCATCACGTATTTGAAACTGCAAATTCATTTATGGATCTTAATAAACAACGTTTATATTTACCCGGTCCAGTAAATTACAACGATTTAAGTTTAAATAATAATTATAAATGTGCAGAAGATTTTGTTAACACCGACATTGGTTTAAATGTAAATGGTTCTATTTATGTTGATGGTCCTTGGGCAGATGGTAATCCACCAACTGCAACCGATTTAAGTAATCGAGTATTTGGCGCAGTAGATGCAAATGGATATGCAAAAAATAATCTTATAGATGGTAAAATATCCAATACTTATACGTGCTTTGATGGAACGCAATCTATATACAATCATGATGTGTCCGGTGGTTATAAAGATTATGCGATTGTAAATCTAGAAGAAACAACACTAACCAACAAAAATTATACTACATTTATGCATTTGGACGGCGAAGCCACCTATTTTTGGAACGGAGGTACAGACAATTTTGTTGTTGTAAACCAAACATATGCTATTAAAAATCAAACCCTAAATGCTACCGAAGTAATTCCCACCGAAGCATATATGGGTGGAGATCATCTGGACAGTAATACAGGTGATACTGGATATATGGTAACACACATCACCAAAGTTGGTATTAATGATTATATTTTTGGCATATTAGATCCGGTGGCTTCCAGTCCTACAATATGGAAAATGGTCCGTATTGAGTTTGCCATTGAAAATAATAATGTTATAATTAACTCGATTGCTGCAAAAAAAAAAGATAGCGTTACTGCACCCGTAACGGATGCCGAAAATATAGATTATTGGAATATTTCACTTGATGTAAAAACAAATGCTACGTCGTTTACATCAGGTCATTTAGGCATTTACGATTTAGAATTCCAAATTAAAAATTATACAAGCGAACCATACTTTACACACGGTATTGACCAAGAATTATATTTTGACGGCACTGAATCTAGTGTTGTTGATTTAACACAAGAAGGATTAGCGTGTGTAAAAGGTTCAAACCCACGAACCATTGAATTTGACTTTAAAACAACCAGTGATAATAATAATGTTGGGCTTATTTCAACGGGTTATGGACAAACAACTGCAACACAGATTGCTGGCGCTAGTTTTAATATAAAATTATACAATGGTGCTTTATTTTTTATGGGTTTTTATAGGGATTATACTTCTCCTAATGCAACTGGTTTAAATGACAACAATTGGCATACTGTTAAAGTAACATATAGTAACCCTTATTTATCCTTTTTTGTGGACAATGTCTTGACTGACCGTGTGGCAAGTGGGGGTACTTATGATGGTACACTTATAACGCAAGATGACAATAACGTATTAGGTCGTTCAAATGATATGTACGATGGAGGTGGTGGACTAACTGAAGCATTTCATTACACTGGATATTTGCGAAATGTGCGCTTTTACGATTATGCACAAAACGACAATGATTACAATATTATTTATAGTTATGTGCCGAATTTTAAACAATACGACAATTACGCAACATATTCGTATTACAAAACACACGGAAAAGATTGCAGTCAATATAGTTTGTTCAATAGTGATTTGAGTTTGGGTGTAGGTAAAGCACCCAGTGGGACAGGGGCAACGGCAACGGCAGTTACATTCGAACCTTGGACAAACTTTATTAAACAAAATGTATTAATGTTAGGAGAACCCGATAGTTCTTTCAATAGTCAACCCGATTTCATATCGTTACCAAAAGCAGAAGCAGATTATTTAAAAGCACAAAATGGATTTTCTATTATGTTTTACGCAGAAATAGTACAAGGTAATGATACCAACCCATCAACATCGCTTTTGTCCCTAAATTATAGCGCCCGACCGGCAATTGCCTCTGCGTATTATCATAGTAATGGACAATTTGATGTTACGATTTTTAACCCTAGCGCCGCGGGCGCCACTAATTCTGGTAATAAATTTATTAATGGAATAACTCAGTTCACATTCACATTTACAACTGATAGTACGAAGTTATATTTAAATGGTGAGTTAATTGTAACGAATGACACCGCTATTGATGGCGGAATTAGTAGTTTTCCTACTGGAAATGACACTAATTTATGGACAATTGGTGAGATGGTACCAAGAGGATTTGATGATGCAGCTGAAGCCATTTGGCCAATGAAAATTTACAACGTTGCCACATTTGGAAAAGAACTCAGTATAAATGAAATCAATACAATCAAGTGTTTTTCCGATAATAATACACTTAGTCCAGTAATCAATACAAATAAATGTGCATATGGTAATACCACAATAGATGTAAACAGAACAATTACCAATGCAATTGTTGAGCGAAATGTACAATATATTTACAATCATAACATAAAGAAAATCAGTATTTGTCCAGAACATGATGCAACACCCTGTATGTTACGTGCAACACGAATTGTTACAAACAGCAAACCTGCAAATGGGTCAGTCGATGTGAATCATTTAGAATTACAAGGAAGTGATATTTTAGGAGGTAGTTCCATTCATTTAAATGCTGCGCAAAAAGTTATTATTGACGGTAATTTGACAATTACACAAAATGTGTATGATATGTCGGGTGACATTAAATCTACAATATTTGAAAATTTGCAAATTAACTCGGATTCCAGTGCACCAGGATTTCAAATATTTGCAAATAATGAAGATATTGGAATGAAAATAGACGCCAGTGATTCAAACGCAGTTAATCCATTAATAATGGGCACAAGCGCAGGCAGTGCTGCACATAGAAATATAGCTTTTTCCAAAAATGCCGGATTACACATTCAACCAGACGGACAAGCGGGTGTAAATAATAAAAATCAGCGCGGAACCATTGATACACACCGAGGTTTAGATGTAAGCGGTACCGTTTTTGGTATTTATCCAGTTGGGTCAATTATGATGTATCCCTATCAAGTAGTTAATAATATTAGCAGTAATCTTCCACCTGGGTGGAAACTATGTGATGGATCCGCACTGTCGAGAACAAATTATAGCGAATTATTTGGTATTATTGCTAGTGATTATGGTAATGGAAATGGTAGCAGTACATTTAATTTACCCAATTTTAATAATCACTATTATGCATTTGGATTGTATGATCCAAACACGGCCACTATATTTGGAAATAATAGTATGGAAACTAATTCTCTTGCAAGTCATACTCATAGCGTGGACACAACTAATAGTAGTGATGGTGATCTTTCTTTTAACAATGTTTCTGGTAGTGACGACGATAAAATAACGTATGTTACTAGTGCCGATAGTGCTATGGGTAGTAATTATAGATTACCATTTTTTAAAGATGATCAGGGTGGATCCAACACTACCAAAATGCGTCAACTGCAAGGTTCAAATACTAGCGGAAATAGAAGAACGCACTATTCTCACATATATAATATTATAACACCCGCGGGAACATCCATTGCAAATCAAAATACTCCCGATAATATAATGAACAATGCGACCAATAGCATTACGACAAACAACACTAATCAACACCTCCGGTTTCACGATAGTACTGATAATGTGTTAGATATTTCTAATCAAAATGTCACGGTAACACATTCATTGACTAGTAATAATACAGGGGGCGGTGACCATTGGTTACCAAAATCAACCCAAATGAAATCTATTATTTATACGGGTGTTCTATAAATCACATAAAAAGGCACCATAAAAAATTTATTTAGTAATACAATACTATTTTTGTTATATTATAATTAAAAATACCTTTAATAATTATATACAAGATGTCTACTATTATAAATAATGAAGGTTTTTCACATTCAAACACATTGCAAATACCTGATATTTTAAATGTATCAAATATAACCCCTTCAACTGGAAATATTATAACTATTGAAAATACAAAATCTTTGCGTATTCCCCGACATCCTGCACCAGGAAGTAGCGTAGAATCTACTGGAGAAAATGGACAAATGCGATTTAATACAACGTCAAACACTTTTGAATTTTATCGCAATTCAAATTGGACCACTTTAAATTATGGTTCTATTGGTGATAGTTCAAATAATGCACATGTTATTGAAACGTTTCCCACGCCGACAAATACTTTCCAATTTTATGGTTATGATACTGGTTATGGTAACAATAATTTTTTCAGTTTAAAGGATTTATATAGTGATGCATCGTTTCAATTATTTGGAGGTGCAGTATTGCGTGATATTAGTGGTATATATACAGACGGTAATGATGACTGGGCTGCCTTTCCAAAAGAAGTGACCAATTTTGGCAACAAAGATTTTACTATTTCATGGTGGATGACACTTGATGACTTGACATCAATTTCCCAAATACTCTCTTTATCATACGACGCAAACAATAGTATATTAATTCAATATTCATCAGGCAATATAGAACTGATTGATAAGAGACAGGATTCTACGTCACAACATACACAAACGCTAACAGCAGGAAAACTTTACAATTATGTAATTGTTAAAGAAGGTCTTAATTTTAAACTGTATTTAGACCGCACTGAAATTATTGACAATACTACCAGTGCGGGATATACTTTTCCAGATATGTATGCCAATTATGGCACCCCAGATTATAACACGGATAATGATAATTTTGTTAGTTTTGGAGCAAGCGCACCCGGTGCACCATCATATACAAAGTCAAAAATATTTCGTGTGGATATTTGGAACAAGGCAATAAACACACAAGCAAACATAGACAACATTTATTATAATGGTTATATTTATCCTTTTTATAATGGTATGAAAATGGTTGTCAATAATAAGTTGGGGTTACATATTCAACCCACGGATTACACAGTTCAATATATTAATTATAATAAAGGTTATGTTGGTATTGGTCATACTGAACCCGAATGTATGCTCGATGTTTCGGGTAGTATTGGTTTACACTCATTAACCATTGATGACCCAAATGACGAAGGCCAATCCAAGTTATATTATAAAACCGATTCGGGATTAACATTGGAAATGAGTGGAAACGATTACTGGTCTCGTACAGCAATTGGTCATTCTGAAACCATTTTTTCAACGGGTAGCAATTCAGATACTTATGGTCATCGTATACAAACCGGTTTTGATAATAATATGAGTTTTGCCAATGCTTCTTACGATGCACCTACTCCTACTCCTTATGCCACATTAGGACCCATTGTTAAAATCAAAGATAATGCAATTGTGGGTAAATCATTTGTAGAAGCAGCAAACAGTAGCGCCCCGTCAAATGCTCTTATTATTGAAAACGCATTGGAACTGAATAATAGCGACGTTAAAAGTTATTTTAAAGACGCCATTGCCGGGTATTTCTTTGAAGTCGACGGCGGTGTCGGGTCTATTCAAGATGTAGTGCGCGGCTCAGGCCACGCCGCGTGCGACGTTAGCCATAATGTATATGATGAAACTAAACTTACTAACTATGGTTTTGATTTAAGTGGGGCGGATGTTAGCAGTTTTATGTCTATACCTGATATGAAAATACCCAGTAATGGCGAGTTCAGTATATGTGTGCGGTATTTTAAATCATCGAATGCTGCGGGAGAAGATATTTATAATGCAGGTATTCAAAGCATTTACACATCGAGCGAACAAATCGGAACACTAAATATAAGAACAGACAGTAGCGACCATACGAAATTATTTATTCAGTTTGGTGGTTTTAAAAACGATGGTTATGTTAATTTTACAACAAGTACTGGTGTATTAGCCATAAACACTTGGCACTTTATTGTTGTCAATATAAAACCGCATTTGTCTCCTGAAATATATGTAAATGGAGTAATCACAACAATTACAACAAGTTTGACAAATAATGATGCAATTGATGGTGTTGCGCCAGATTATCCTGGTAATTATGGCAATTTAATGTTAACACCACAAAAAGCATATGATAACACTTCAAATAATGTATCCGGCACAATTGATGGCGTAATTATTGAAACACTGCGTCCATATAGTTATACATTTGGCGTGGGAAGTGCAAGTGGAAACGCTGAACATAAATATTATTCGACATATATGGTCTTTGGCCGTACGTTAAATAGTGATGATACATCATTTTGGACAACTGCATTAGACGGGTACGAATATTGCTTGGGAGATTTGATTAAACAGCACCGAGGCGATAAATTTAATGCACGCAATCGCGTATATATTGACAATAGTTATGTTTTACACGCCGAAGAAGCGAATTTCAAAAAAAACGCATCTACACGCGGCGATGTTAAATCAAACCGATTGGTTGCGGGTAATGTGACACTTGAACACGGTAAAGCCATTATAGCCACACCATCCAGCACCAATGGGCTTATAAGTGCCTATTATTTCCAAAAATACGGGGCAAAAGGTTCCATTGAAGACGAAGTCCGTGGTACTGGTAAAGAAATTAAAAATCGTCTTAATGACAGTTATGACAGCAAAACCTATTTGGGGGCATACGGTATTAATCACGCGTTAACTGCTACACCGGATTCTTATACTGGAGCAGAAGTATTGGGCGCATCCATTGTAAATTCCTACTGTTCTGTACCAAGTATGCAATTACCCGACACTGGTGTTTTTACATTGCAATTTCGCTATTATGTGAAACACGATAATGACGCCAATAGTGCAAATAATGAGTTTTGGCGAGCAACGATTACAGGCGAGGGCAATAATAGTCGGGTTACAAATTCAGGAACACTTTCATTAATAAGAAAAGGAGGAGGTATAGGAAACAATAATCCGGGTTATGAGGGCTGGACATTATATGCTCACGACAATGATGGTGGAGGAAAAGCATTTCAAATAAATGGCAATTGGAAAGGATACGAAGTTGCACAATGGAATACACTTACGTTGGTTATTAAACCCTATTCAACGCCAATAATATATTTAAATGGCGTATTTGCACCATTTACAGATGCAACTCGGTATAATATTATAAATTCAGATTGGAGTAGCAAAGATATTGGTCCTGTTACTGGTACACCGACAGGTAGTTATACGAATCCCCAGTATATTACATTTGGTGGGTATAATGGCGGGACAGTTGGGGGGGATACTAATTTTAAACAGAGCACTCAACAGTTCCAAGGTTACATTGGGTCTTATCAAGTTTTTAATTACGCACTTAGTCCCGATGATATTTCATATTGGTTTTATGCGTTAAATTGTCAAGGTGCGTCAAAACCAAAAACACTGTCCGTTGGAAAATCTTATATTTATAATTCAAATGCAGATAATAATTTTGGTAATGGTTCTGGACAAACATGGAAAGATTGGCGTTTTTGGAATAGTAATAGTGATAAAGGTGGAATTAACTCATATACATTTACATCAGATAGACGTATTCAAATGCTCCACAATCAAGCATCTCGTATATGTTTATTTAATCCTGGTAATTATACAAATTATATTTATACCTCTGATTTACTTGCAAATGATGATGACGGTGTTGGTATTGCTTTTTCATATAGTCAAAATAATAATTTTAATAATGAAGGTAATACTTATAATGGGTTTTCATTTGGGTTTAAAGATAATAATACTACTGTTTTTGCACATAAATATGTAAATGGAACAGAAACAGAGCTTTTTACAGAAACAGATAGTCGTGTTACCAAAACAGATTTTCACAACTTTAAAGTAATAGTCAATGATAATATTATAGAATTTTATATTACTTTTAATCTAACAACAGAAGTACTTTTTTACACACATATTGATACAGATAATATAATTAATCAAGGAACTCATTTTGGTGTAAAAGATTATGGTTTTAATGATATGGATGCGGTTAACGATGATGGTGGAGCAGGATTAGGTGCAAGCTCTGGATGGAAAAACATTAAACTTCACAGAGGTGGCGATCCAGACCGTGACCACGGAATTAATTACGACGCCAAATTCGATTATGTAACAAAATATAATAAATCGCTTCAACACATTAGCGCAAGTGATTCTATGAAAATGGTTATAAGCAATCAAATAAATATGTCTCACGGCAATACATTGATTTATAAACAAGACCAAGCTACGCGTTTTGGAATTAAACAAAGTAGTAACACTGATATAGACATAGCATTGAACCCGGACGTTACAATGGAAGTTGCCCATACTTTCCATACACCAAACGATTTTTTGTTTGGAGGTAACGATTTATCTATGACAATGCATTATTTGAATACAAACTCCGTTAACGCGGTGAATAATGAAATATATAATTCAGCCAATGACGCCAACTTTGGTAATGGTGCTGGTGAAACTTGGAAAGATTGGCAGCGGACGATTGACAATAGGGGGGGGGGTTCTTACCCGTATACCTTCGATTACAATTTAAAAGATATTGAACAGGAGGCTAATCAAGACCCAAGATATTCTCTTTTTAATCCAGGTAATTATACGAATTATGAGTATAGTGTTGATATACAACCTAATGATGATGATAGCGACGGTATTGTCATATCTATGAGTCAACCCAACAATTTCAATAGTAGTGGCGTTGCGGCATACGATAGTTCTACCGGATTTAGGTTCCATATTAATGGCGGAAATGATAATGATGTGTCAATTACACGATATAAGTGGTATATATATAAATCTATAAATGGTTCATTTGTGGAAATTGCATCATCCTCGAGTTATATATCCGGCTATTGGGAACGCGGAAAATATCATAGATTAAAAGTTATTGTTATTAATAATACAATACAATTTTACATTATTTTTGATATTGATAGAACTGGAACTCCTCCTACCGAAGAATTAATATATACACATTATGATACCGATAATATAATACTTCAAGGAAATCATTTTGGTGTGTTTAATAGTTCTGGACGGAATTCACTGTATAAAAACATAGTACTTACCGAATTGGAATTTACTGATGAAATCACTTTACAAGGAATCGATAATACTATTCGTATTGCTTCAAATACGATTTCATCCGATGGTAATTTGCAGTTTACCGGAAACGTTCACATTACAGGCAATTTAAGATTGCCACACAGCGCTATTGAAAACATCACATATAAATCATCCACCCATATTAAAAATATAATAGACATTAATAAAGTCACCGAAAATGTAGTGATTAAACCCACAAATACTACAAGCACAAGCGCAGTTGAAATTATTAATACAAATAATAACAATGAATTTATGACTTTAAATAGCGGTGATTCGAGCGATACTACTGAACAAGTACGGTTTAACAAGTCAGGTGTAGGTATTGGCACTACAAACGCAGAAAACTATGCATTAAATGTGGTTGGAGGAAATGCAAATTGTTATGGTGTTTATCCCGTTGGTTCTATTATTATGTTTGGAGGTAGAAATGGTTCAACCAACATTCCAAGTGGATGGCTTCTTTGTGATGGTACTGAATATGCTAACGATGAATATCCAATGTTGGCTAGTATTATTGGTACTAATTATAGAGATACAACAGATAATAGTTTCAATGTACCAAATTTAACCCAACGTTCTGGTGTTGGTTCTGCCGATGTAGCTGGTATAAATTTCTCAAACAATGAAAACCATAAAAATACATCAGGTAAAATAGGAGGAAATGCGACTCTTAGTACCAATCAATTGGCAAGTCATAGTCACAATGTTGATGTTAATTATAGTAGTTCTAATTGGAATAATAATATTAATAAAAATGGTAATAATACATCACATAGTGGTTCTGGTACTTTTGATAAATATTTTCCATTTACATACAATTATAATAGCACAAATACGACTGGTGTAGGACGATACGCATTTGATAAATCTAATTATGACACTAGTAATACGGTATCGGTACGCACAAACTCCGGCGCCTCCAACTCGATAAAGTACTCTAGTGCACAAGAAACTGGTAGTAGTTTTAACGCACATTATTTGAATGGTCTAGCATTGAAACATATGGGAGCTCTCATTGGTAATGTAGGTGATACGAACGCGGGTAATACAAATGGTATTAATGTGGGTGGTAATATTGCAAATACTATTGAAAAAGCATATAATAATGATGATGTCAAATATTACTATAATGTAAATAGTATCATGAATCATTCTAATATTGATAATGCTACGATTGGTAGTACGCAAACGGGAAATACCGATTTTTATCCTAAGTCAACGCGTATAAGATATATTATATATAGTGGAGTTCATAACACTACTACTTATCCATGGAAATAAAACATCTATTTACTATTGGTATTTACCATTATAAACATATTTTAGTATAATTTAAAATATGTTTGTATATCTTCTCTTTAATTCTAATGTGTATATATAAATTATTATGACAAGTATTACAAGCACAGGTATTAATCATTTTTTATTTAATAAAGTAAAACTTCAACAAACATCCACTAGTTATTTAAATATTACCGAAATACAAGTGTGGATAAATGGTACAAATATTGCAACCAGTGCTACTGCTAGTGCATCATCTGTTTATAATAATAACAATACTACTCTATATGGTCCAGGCAATTTGATTGATGGTGTTCTTGACAGTACAAATGATATGGCACATACAGCTGACAATACAAACCCTTGGCTATTACTTACATTAGACGATTCTTACAATATTAAAGATTTAGAAAGTATTGTTATTTACAATCGTATGGATCTCGGCGCTTCAAACAGCCTTCAATTTATTTACGACCGTATCATTGGTACTGAAATGCAAATTTATTACAATGACGATTTGCTTTATAATCACCTTATACGTGTGGGGCGTCCATTTTATCGATTTGATGGTCCGGTTATTGGAAATGTGTCATCGTTTTCAAATTCAGAATCATCCACAAAAATTATAAATATTCAATATAGAAAACCTGAAATAACCTCAGGTAACGAAGGTACTGCTGATAACATAACAACAAGATTTAATAGTTATATTACCAATATTGCATTAAATACATTTAATTATTTGTTTATTTCTTCTAGTGATGGTATTGAATATTTAAAAGAAGTTCAACTATGGATTAATGGCGTAAATGTTGCATATAATGGCACTGCTTCTGCTTCTGCTGGTGATGTAAATAGTTATGAACCTGAAAATGCAAATGATAATGAAATTAGCGGTAACGGATATATAAGTTCTGGTTCGACCATACAGTGGTGGAAAGTTGAACTTGACAAATATTACAGTATAAATAATATTGAATCTATAATTGTTTATGCTGGTGATCAGTACGGTAGTGGTGCCAATACTAAGGGTATTAAAGATATGTTAAATAAACATATTGAATTACGTAATAATGATACACTTGTTTATCGTACAAACATTGAACACGCAAATCGTGTATATCGCATTGACGGTCCAGCCATTGGAAATGTTACACAATATGAAAATAATTTTGTGGATGGTAGTAATAATATTGTATCACATCTTGCATGGTCTACTATGGACGAACCCATTAGTAGTCCCA
>Ga0206130_10001969_pt1 | contig 29363 bp, 21 predicted proteins | sample Helgoland_Spring_9_FD_148637 | JGI IMG/M metagenome (GOLD analysis project Ga0206130, IMG submission 148637) | Pelagic subsurface seawater microbial communities from Kabeltonne, Helgoland, North Sea - Helgoland_Spring_Bloom_20160512_1 | ecosystem: Environmental > Aquatic > Marine > Epipelagic ...
GTCACTACAAAACTTTGAGATGTGAGTAGCTGGTCAGATTTTACCACCACGTCTAAATCTGCAGAAGTGCTAGGAGCGTTAGCCGTAGATTTTTTAGGTACCACTCCATTTTCTAGTTCCATCTCAGAGATGTCGTTTTCTTCTAGTGTCTCACTGTCTTCCATAGCGTCTTCTTCTTCTGGTGTTTTTTCTACTAAAGAAATGGGTTCTAATAAGGCAAGAGTTTGAGTGTCTATGGTTGTGGTTTCTATTGCAGGATTATCTGCTATTAGAATGCTGTCTTCAGTTATGGGCTTTGGTTTCTCCAAAGTCTGTTGTGGTTTAGCTTTACTTTCCTGAGCTGTATTGGTATCGGCTCTGTCTGTGATGTATGGTCTTATACCAAAGAAGGCCACCATAAGTATAGCTATGGCTGCAGCGGCTAAACCGGCCGTTTTGAGATATTGGCCTATGCCTATTACCTTCGTTTTTTTGGTGTCGCTTTTGAGTATATCTCTTAGTTCTTGCTCTCTCACTGTGTATAGAGCTGCGATTATTACCTTTTGTTCTGAAACTGCTTTACGCAAGTCTTTCTCAGATTTTAGTCTGCTTTTAAAAATATCTAGCGTGGTGCCTTGCAAATCACCGTTTAGGTAATCATTAATTAAATGATATGTTTTTTCATCTACCATTATAGCAAGTCCTCCTTTTTATATGATTTAAGAACAGTAGCTTGTAGTTTTGTGAAACATTGATATTTCTTACTCTTTACTGTGTCTGTGTTTGCGAAATTTAGCTTCTCTGCTATTACTTTATTATTAAACCCATCGAAGTAAAAGTAGGTTAACAACTTACGGCATGTCTCGTCCATCTCTTGTACTATTTCTACTATGACAGATTGATCCATGTTCAGAGACATCTCTTCACTGGCTTCGTGTAATTTGTTAGCCTCGTCTACTACCTTAAATTTAATTTTTTTCTTTAGCTCTTTGTACCATAGGTTTTTAGCTATGGACATTACATAAGTGCTTAGTTTTACCTGAAGCAAAAAATTCGGTTTATTTACGTTTCTCCAAACGGCAATAACGGTATCCTGTAGTATGTCGTCTACAGCATCTTCGGCTCCGCTATTTTTAAGTACAAAGTTTTTTACCATCCTAAGGTGATTTTTATACAAGTATTTGAGCATTTGCTCATCTCCTTGTTCTATTCTCTCAATGACGATATGGTCTGCTACTTTACCTATACCGAACATTTTGTAGATAGTTAATACCGCTTAATCGAGTTTGGTAAATGAAGTGTAGCGATATATTTGTTTCTGCCGTTAAATACATACCTTAGCGAAGGTTAGTTGCCTGCAAATTTAATGAAATTTTACAGTGTTTATAAACTATACTGTCAGGTGAGTGTTGGAATGAAATTTGATAAATTAAGATTAATAATAAATGGATAATAAAATGAATATTAAAAACGTATTAGTAGTTTTGGGCATTGCTTTTCTAGGAGGGGTAGTGGCCTTAGGAGTAAATGGGATGTTTAGTGACGATGTCCCCACACAGGGATTTGCCCAGCATGAAAATGCCAAATTTACATTGGCTGAAAAATTGACAGATGTACCGAGTGTCAATTTTGTATCTGTAGCAGAAGTGGCTACGCCAGCGGTAGTGCATATTAAAACTACAATGAAAACCAGATCGAGTAACGGACCCTCTAATCCACTAGAAGATTTTTTTGGACCAGGGTTTAGACAGCCTAATGCAGGGCCACAGCAAGCTACGGGTTCTGGTGTTATCATAAAAAAGAATGGATATATAGTGACCAATAATCACGTGGTAGATAATGCGAGTAAGGTTGAAGTAGTTTTGGACGATAAACGTACGTACACAGCAGAGATAGTGGGTACAGATCCAGAGACAGATCTTGCCTTGCTCAAAATAGAAGAGGATAACTTGGCGTACCTCAACCTAGGAAATAGCGATGAGTTAAAAATAGGGGAATGGGTGGTTGCCGTAGGAAATCCTTTTAATCTTACAAGTACTGTGACTGCTGGCATAGTGAGTGCCAAAGGTAGAAATATCAATCTCTTAAGACAAAGAGGTGGAGAGTATGCCATAGAAAATTTCATTCAAACGGATGCGGCAGTAAATCCAGGTAATAGTGGAGGAGCACTTGTGAATACGAGTGGAGAATTGATTGGTATCAATACGGCTATTGCATCTCAAACTGGGTCGTACTCAGGTTATTCTTTTGCTATCCCTATTAATTTAGCTAAAAAGATAATAGGGGATCTCAAGGAGTATGGTGAGGTGAAAAGAGCAATCTTGGGAGTTAGAATTCAAGATATCACGCAAGAGTTGGCCGATGAGAAGGGATTAACAGATTTGGAAGGTGTTTATATACCTGCGGTAAGTGAAGGCGGAAGTGCAGAGAGAGCTGGGATAAAAGAAGGTGATGTAATCGTGAAAATTGCGGATGTGCGTGTTAGCAAATCCTCGGGTCTTCAGCAGCAAATAAGTAAGTATAGCCCGGGCGATAAGGTAGCGGTGACTCTGATACGCGATGGTAAAGAAATGGTGATGAATGCTACATTGTTATCTAAGGATGGTGCAGACGAAATATCTACTATGGTGAAACGAAATGAGACGATGGTACTTGGTGCTGAGATTGAGAATTTGAGGAGAGACGAACGCTTAAAGCTCAAAATAAAGAATGGGGTGAAAATCGCCAAGCTCGGAAATGGTGTGATGAAAAAAAATGGAATTCCGAGTGGTTTTGTGATAACGCATATTGATAAATCTTTTATGTATACTACCTCAGATGTAGAAAATGCATTGAAAGATAAATTGGGTGCTGTGCTCATAGAAGGTGTGACCTCCGACGGTAGTAAAGAAGCGTATGCTATTCGTTTAGAGTAATAGTCAATTGATGGAATCGTTGCACTGCAATAATTCTCCGAAATGGGAACTCTGTTTAAGATATTGATGGTAATGAAGTAATCTCCACTACTTCGGTAGTTCCAGTTTGTTATTCTGCGTGAGCTCCCCTTTCTATAGACCGTGAAATTTTTTCATTGGACAAAATTTTGCGGCAGCATAATTAGAGTTTAAAATAGCTGCAGGGTAGGTGCGAGTGATTTTTGGAGTGCAACTTTTTTACACTTCAAACCCGTTCCAAGTTTCGAACTTCCATATCTCGAGCACTTGGTCTACGTGCAGAATATATGGAGCGTAAGCACTATTAGTACTTACTAGGGTGATACTGTGGTCGCCCTTTATTTTGTTGTATAGTCGTTTGAAAACGATACCCTCGTCTTTGGTTACTACTATATAATTATCTCCGTCTTTTATATCGTTCCAGTCTTGTAGGTAGCTGGCCGTTACCCAAGAGCCTTCGCTCACTGGTGGCATACTGTCTCCTTTTATCTGAAAACTGCGATAGGTTCTATTTTTAGGTAAAAAAGGAAGTTTAAACTTAGGTAAATCTTTGATGAACTCTGGATCAGAATATCCGCCTGTATATCCAGCTTGGGCTTTCATACTCACTATCTCTATATTTTCATCTTCATTTGCATCTACACTTACGGTGAGTAGTCGTAGTTTTCTGCCGCGTACATCTGCCTCGCTGCCCTTTAGTATTTGCGAGAGCTTAAAATGAGTAAGTTTAGATAGGTCGTGACGTACAAGACCATCTAGTGTCACGTTAAAATAGTCTGCAATGTCTATTTGTATATCGAACGGGGGTTGCACTCCTCTTTCGTAACTATTTAGCTTAGAGCGAGATAAGCCCAAGGAGTCTGCTAAATCTTGTTGAGAGTGGCCTTTCTTGGTGCGGAGCAATTTGATGTTTTTGTCGAAATACATAAGAATGCAAATATATAATAAAAGATTATAATATTATCAAATTATAGATAATTATATTATCAACATCTTTTTTATTTAAACTTTTGTGGAATCTTGATACAGGTGTTTTTTAGTTAAATTATAGTCTGAATGATTTTGCCTAAAAAGAGTCACTAATTAGTTTACGATTCAGCTTTCATAAATATCGACGGATTATTAATTCTATGTGTATATATTCTTTTAGAAATCAATACCTTTGCGTACAATCAGAACAAGCACGTAACAAGTAGAAATACAGTGGGAATTTTCAATTTTTTAACACAAGAACTAGCCATCGATTTAGGGACGGCAAATACACTAATTATTTATAAGGATAAGTTAGTAGTAGACGAGCCATCAATAATAGCGAGAAATCGTAGAACGGGTGAGGTATTGGCTATAGGTACCGAAGCGCAAAAGATGCACGGTAAAACGCATGAAGACATTAAAACCATACGCCCATTAAAAGATGGTGTGATAGCTGATTTTGAAGCTGCTGAACAAATGATTAGCGGTTTTATAAAATTAATAAATAAAAAAAACACTTTCGGTAGTCCACAGCTACGCATGGTTATTTGCATACCTAGTGGTATTACAGCCGTAGAAAAACGTGCTGTAAAAGAAAGTGCTGAGCGTGCAGGTGGCAAAGAAGTGTATATGATACCTGAACCTATGGCCGCTGCTATTGGTATAGGTATAGATGTATCTGAACCTATGGGGAACATGATTATAGATATAGGAGGCGGTACTACAGAAATAGCAGTAATAGCTCTATCTGGTATAGTGTCTGATGAGTCTATACGTGTAGCTGGTGATGATTTCACCAATGATATAATAGAGTATATGCGTAGACAGCATAACCTGATGATCGGGGAACGTACAGCTGAATATATAAAAGTAGAAGTAGGTGCTGCTCTACCCGAATTAGAAAATCCACCAGAAGATTACGCTGTAAATGGGCGTGACCTTATGACTGGTATTCCTAAACAAATAATGGTTTCTTACTCAGAAATAGCTCTAGCACTAGACAAGTCTATTTCTAAGATAGAGGAGGCGGTGCTAAAAGCACTCGAGCTTACTCCTCCAGAACTTTCGGCAGATATATTTCAGACAGGACTATATCTTACGGGTGGCGGTGCATTGTTACGCGGATTAGACAAGAGAATCTCTAGTAAAACTAAACTGCCCGTATATGTGGCAGAAGATCCGTTAAGAGCTGTAGTGCGTGGAACAGCAGAGGTGCTCAAAAACATTAAGAGTTTCAAGACTATTTTTAATAATACCTAATGCAAAGGCTCTTAGCATTCATAGAGCATAATTTTCATTTTATTCTATTTATAATCCTACAGATTATTTGCGGGTTCTTGATTTTTGGTCTAAATCCGTATCAGCAAGCTGTGTTTTCTCATAGTGCGGCAAGTGTTACCGCAAGAAGTAATCAGTTTTCTGCTGATCTCACGTCATACATAGATCTAAAAGAGCAAAACATCTTATTGCAAAGTCAGGTAAGTGAGCAATTTAAGAATGCACCTAATAATTCTTTTCGTTTTCTACAAGATACCATAGACGTAAAAGACAGTTCCAGCAGGCCTCTTTTCGAAGCTATACCGGCTCAAGTCATTTATAATACTACCTATAAAGCCAATAATGTTTTTGTAATAAATAAAGGTACAGATAATGGTATCCGTAAAAATATGGGCGTAGTATCATCTGAAGGAGTAGCAGGAATAGTACTTCGCTCTAGTGCGAAGTACAGCGTGGCTATGTCTTTACTCAATACCGATATGAAAATAATTCCAAATATCAACGATCAGGAGTTTTTTACAGAAATGGTATGGGATAATAGTAATCCGCACACGATGAAAATTGTGGGTATTAACAAATTAGAAAAAATAAAGGAAGGTGACTTAGTGTATACAGGCCGCAGTTCGTTGCTTTTCCCTCCTGGGATACCAATAGGCTCTATTGCTAAACTGACACCTAAACCAAATAGCCAATATTTTGATACCTATATTACTACAGCTACACAGTTTAGGAAACTAGCTTATGTATACGTAATAATAAATAGAGATGAGTCCCTTATTACACCTTTGATTCCTGGTAATGACTAGACTACTATATTGGATATCGATTTTTGCACTACAGGTGTTACTTTTTAATCATCTGGATTTAACGGCATTTTTAGTGCCGCAAATTTTCATCATATTACTTATTACATTACCCCTGCACACTAAGAAAATTTACCAAGTTCTAATAGCGTTCGGACTGGGTTTACTCGCAGACTTTTTTGTCTCTTCACCGGGTATTCATACTTCTTCGTGTCTTTTTTTAGTGATGTTGAGAATGACCATTTTAAATACGCAGGATCTAAAAGAAGAAATAGCCAATAGGCTTAATTATACTGCCCGTAATGTGGGAGTATTGCCTTTTTCGTACACGGTATTGATTTTAGTCTTTTTCTATCATTTATATATTTTTTGGATAGGAAGTATAGGGGCTATCAATACTTACAATCTATTGGTTACCACGCTTACGAGCTCTGTTTTTTCATTAACAGTTATTGCCATACTTCAATTTATGTCTTTGAGTCACGCACGTGAATAGGCATAGGTCATTATATATTAGCATTGCCGTAGTCATAATTGGGAGTATCTATATTCTTAGACTATTTCAGATTCAGGTATTAGATGATTCGTATAAGAATACCGCCGAGCGTATTTCACTGCGTAAGCAAACTATCTACCCACAGCGTGGACTCATATTTGACAGAGAAAATAAGCTGGTGGTATTCAATGAGCCAGTTTATGATCTAATGGTGTCTGTACCCATAAGACTAGGGGGTATAGATACGAATTCTTTTTGTGGTGTACTGGGTATAGACAGACTGGAGTTCGACACTAGACTAGCCAAAGCAAAAAAATCCTCGTATCGTGGTAAGGCAGTTTTTATGAAAAACGTGAGCAACCAATTATATGCTCGCATGCAGGAACGACTATATGAGTTTAAAGGTTTGTTTTTTGAGATACGTAGAGATAGAAACTATAAATACAATAGCTCTGCACATGTGCTGGGATACTTAGGAGAAGTTTCTAAAAACGAGCTGGGAACACAAGAAGATGACTACTACGAGCAAGGCGACTATGTAGGTAAAAAAGGGATAGAGCGATATTATGAAGATGAATTGCGTGGGTTGAAAGGAGAAAAGTATTTCTATGTAGATATACACGGCGTAAACAAGGGTTCTTACAAAGAAGGTAAGCTGGATGTAGAAGCAATAGACGGTAATAATCTAGGGCTGAGCATAGACATAAATTTACAACAATATGGTGAGTCCTTACTCAATAATAAAATGGGTAGCGTAGTAGCCATAGAACCTAAAACTGGGGAAGTACTAGCACTTATATCCAGTCCTTTTTATAATCCAGCTAATTTTAATATTCAGAACAGAGGGAGTTACTATAATAGGGCAATAAAGGATCCAACCAAACCTATTTTTAACAGAGCGGTTTCTGCTCCATATCCTCCTGGTTCTACATTTAAACCTATTATGGCACTTATAGGGTTAGAAAATGGAGCCATTACACCTGCAACACATTTTGGGTGCCCTGGCTACTTTAGGCTAGGAAGACGAACTATCAAATGCCACCCGCACCCATTTAGCACCAGTCTAGAGCGTTCTATAGCCAGCAGTTGCAATACATATTACTGTAATACATTTAAGAATATGATGCAGTCTGATAAGTATGCCAGCACAGAAGAAGCATATATAAGCTGGAGATCATATCTAGAGAGCTTTGGATTAGGGAATAAATTGGGAGTAGATATATCAAGTGAGTTTAGAGGATGGTTAAAAGAGCCAAGCTTTTATGATCAAATGCACGGTAAAGGTAGATGGAGCTATGCTAATATTATTTCTCTTTCCTTTGGGCAAGGTGAGCTGGGCCTCACTCCAATACAAATAGCGAATCTAGCTGCGTGTATAGCCAATAGAGGATATTACTACACGCCTCATGTTGTACGACAAATAGAAAATGTAGATGCGATTCAAGAGGAGTTTAGAACTAAGCATTTTACCAAAGTATCTGCCAAAAATTTTGATGCTGTAATAGCTGGAATGCTTGCTGTAACTCAAAATGGAACGGGTGCTGGTGTAGCTATAAAAGGAATAAATATCGGTGGAAAAACAGGGACAGTTCAAAATCCGCATGGGAAAAATCACTCGGCTTATATGGCCTTTGCACCTGTAGAAGATCCTAAGATAGCCATAGCTGTAGTAGTAGAAGAAGCGGGATATGGTGCCACATGGGCAGCTCCTATAGCTCACCTTATGATAGAACACTATCTTCAAGCAGATTCTGTGACCGAGAGTTCCAAGATGTACTTGGAGACCAGACTGAAGGAGGCAAATCTGATTCCATTAAAATATAGATCTCAACGCGATACTTCTCTATATGGAAACTAGATCTAGAATAGACATATTGAGCTTGTTTTTATACTTTGCTATTGCCATTATAGGTATAGCAAGTGTCTATTCTGCTACGTACGAGGATGGTTCTATGACCTTGTTAGACGGTAGAAGTGGCAAGCAGATTATGTGGTTTGGAGTGTCATTATTCGTAGGCATCATCATCTTTTTTCTCAATGCTAATTTCTTTGAAGTATTTAGTTGGTACTTTTATGTACCACTCATGTTATTGCTGGTCGTCGTTTTATTTATAGGAGCAGATATAAACGGAGCACGCTCTTGGATTAAAATAGGATCTTTTAGTCTACAGCCTTCTGAGTTTGCTAAGTATGGGGCAGCGTTTGCGGTGTCTTCTGTACTCAGTTCTATAGACTTTTCATTTAATAAACGCTACGATGTCATAAAGCTATTTGCCGTAATAGCATTCCCAGCTATATTAATTGTTATCCAAGGAGATACTGGTTCTGCTTTGGTTTTTGCTAGTTTTATACTAGTGTTTTATAGAGAGGGACTTACGCCAATTCTCTTAGTTTTAGGGATTGTAGCTATCTTCATTTTTGTGCTCACACTGGTGATAGGTTTTAGCTATTTTGCTATTACTACTCTGGTTCTTTTTTTAGTATTTAATGCTTTCACTTATACCAACAAGAAAATGCTCATTCCGAGTCTTAGTATTATGGCGGTGGTCGTTTTATTTAGCCTTAGTGTACAGTTTCTGTTTAATAATGTGCTGCAGAAGCACCAGCAAAAAAGAATCCAAGTAACCCTTAATTTGATAGAAGATAATCAAGGTGCGGGGTATAATGTAAATCAATCTAAAATAGCGATAGGCTCAGGAGGTTTCGCTGGCAAAGGTTTTTTAAATGGGTCTCATACTAAGGGGAATTTTATTCCAGAACAGACTACAGATTTTATTTTTTGTACCATTGGAGAAGAAGGAGGATGGCTTTTGAGTACGCTTACGATCACACTCTTTATGCTTTTTATTCTAAGACTTTTATATCTTGCTTCTAGAGCGAAGAAGAAATTTAAACGAATTTTTATTTTAAGTTTAGCCAGTATTTTCTTCTTTCATTTACTAGTAAATGTGGGAATGACAATTGGGCTAATGCCCGTAATAGGTATTCCACTTCCTTTAATCTCATATGGAGGTTCATCCATTTTGGCCTTTGGAATTTTCATTTTTACGGCGTTGAAAATGGATGCATCTAGAGACGAAGATTTAACATCAGAAAGCTAATGACTCAAGTACACCAACTCACCTATGGTCCGTTTGCAGAAAACACATATCTGATAACAGATGCGGATGACAACGCATTGGTTATAGATCCAGGTATGTATCACCCTCAAGAAAACACACATTTTTTTGAATACCTAAATCAGAAGAAAATAAAGCCAGGTAGACTGCTCTTGACTCATGCTCATCTAGATCATGTTTTTGGAGTGCACTGGGTAAATAAACAGTATAATCTAGTGCCAGAGGTACACCAAGAAGACAAGATAGTGTATGACACTGCAGTAGCAGTAGCAAAAGGTTACGGCCTGAACATGCAGCCCTTAGTCGCAGCCAAAGTAGGATTAGCCGAAGGAGATATTATTGCGTTAGGATCTTCCAAACTCAGTATTTTACATGCCCCAGGACATTCCCCAGGTAGTGTATGTTTCTATAATGCCGAAGAGGGTTATTTGATAGGCGGCGACGTTCTTTTTCAAGGCAGCATTGGTCGTACAGATTTGCCGGGAGGAGACTTTGATAAATTGATTAATAGTATACGTACCAAGCTTATGGATTTGCCAGATGATACTACGGTATACTCTGGTCACGGTGCTATTACTACGATAGGACAGGAGCGTATCTCAAATCCTTATCTATAGAACAAAAAAAATAAGCAACTTTTTAGTTGATGATTTTAATATTATATATTTTCAGTCATTAGTTTTTCTGTTGTTTGAATGCATCTATATCAAACAATAAACTGAATCGTATCGTGTTTTGTAGCGGGTGTCTTCTTGTAAATGGTTGTAGGTACGCTGCATCTATTTGAAATACCTTGTATTTTAGTCCTGCACCAAATGTAGCATACTGGCGAGCTCCTTTAGTTTCTGCTTCGTGAAAATATCCGGCTCTTAGAGCGAATTGTTTAGCGTACCAATACTCTAAACCTATAGAGTAAGTGAACTCTTTTAGTTCTTCTCTAAAGCCTCCAGGTGCATCACCAAAAGAGGATAACATACCTTGTATTAGGGGACCATCATCTATAACACGACCATCTATATTATCCAAAGTGTCATAGGTGTATTGTGGGGTAGGCACCAATAATTTATTGAAATCTACACCAAATCCTATCTCGTTGTATTCGTCAATTTGTGTGTTCCAAAAAGTTCCTAATCTTAAATTAACGGGGATGAAATCTCGATTAGCCTCGGTAGTATAGGTTATTTTGTTTCCTATATTACTTATGTTACCTCCTATGCTATAGTCAAAATCTCTTTCGCCTATTTTCATGTCATTCTTATAAGTTGCAGAGACATCTCCAGCTCCTGCGATACCAGCTTTTATCTCTGCACCACTCGTGCCTACTTGGCCACGGGCAAGGTCAGAAAATATAAACCTAAGGGCTATACCTAGCGATAGATTGTCGGATAACCTACGTGCATATGCTCCGTCTAAGGCAAATTCTTTTGGTTCGTAGTTTCCATTAGAGTTTCCATTATTATCTGTAAACTGGATATCACCAAGCGTGAAATATCTTAGAGACATGGCAACTGTACTTTGCTTGTCTATTTTTTTATAACCAGACATATAGTAAAACCAAACATCTGGTACCAGTTGACGTAGCCAAGGAGCTGCAGATAGAGATATTCCTGCATCCCCTTCTATAAAGGCAAGTTTAGATGCATTCCAGTGAATAGAATTAGCGTCTGCAGATGTAGCTACTCCTAGGTCTCCCATAGCAGCACCTCGAGAATCTGGAGATATAAGTAAAAAAGGAGCGGCTGTAGTAATTACGTTTCGCTGACCTAGCAAACTTTCCTTAGACTGTAAACCCCCTTGTGCAAATACACTTAGTGTCCCAATCGAAAATATAGATGTAAATAGGAATGATTTTAACTTCAATTTCTTTGGATTTAAAGGCAAATGTATCATTATTTTTTATTAGTTTATGATGTATAGTTTTTCTGTTTTAGACTGTGTAGAGCCATCTTCTGCTCTCACTTTTAGAGTGTAAATGTACACACCTCTACCTATAGGGTCTCCATAGTTATCTCGGCCATCCCATTTTATATCTGCAGAGTGTGCAGGAGCATTAAGTATATCTTGTGTTATACTTTTTACCACATTGCCGGCTACACTAGTTACTATAAGCGAAGCAGTTATATTTTGGCCCGATTTGTTATGATCAAAATGGAATTCGGTGTATGTATTAAAAGGGTTAGGGTAGTTAAGTAGATTATGTATAGTCACATCAGCATTCTCAGATACCACAAACTCAGTATAAGAATCTTTATAGTTATTATATACATCCCATACTTTTAGGTTTAAGGTATGTCTGCCAGCAGCTAACTCTGCAAATGGATACTCTATTCTACCGCTTTGGTAACTATTAAGCTCTGGTTTGTAAAAATCATTCAGTACAATTTTCTTTTCATTGTCTGTGCCTGCATCCAGTATAGCTTCCATTTCTCTACCTATACCACTACCTACTGTATTGATACCATTGCTATCTAATAATTTGGCTAACAGCAGTGGAGTAGGAGAAGTAGAGCCACCAAAAACCCAGCTCTCATCATCTAGGAATAAATCTAGTTGGTCAAATTCTGTGTCGTCTTTAAGGCTGTCCGAAGTGCCTCCTATCTTATAAGATAGTTCTACTCCACCTCCATGTTTTAAGCCATCTTTAGCATAATAGGAAAGTTTACCTTCTCCTATATTGTAGGCTATGTCTTTTGGCACTACGAATTGGAAGGAAAATTTTCCGTTGGTTACTGACGATTTGCCTTTATAGATGACCCTGTTCTGTTGTTCAAATTCTATTGGAATACTCTCAGCATCTTGGCCTTGTGTTTTATATTTACTAGACTTGTCAAAAAAAGTAGGGAATATTTCGCCATTAAAGTCATTGACTACATCATTATTGAAATCTCTTATTTCTCCTTCTATGGTTACTACTCCTAGAGCCTTTAGTGTGTCATTATATAAACCGATTTCTGTCCCATTTATTTTAGTTGTTATTACTCTTTCTTTTGGGCTCAGTAGAGAGATTGCTGGATCTCCTAGGAGTATAAAGCAACGAGAGTTTGGACTATCGTTATTTCTGTTTCTGGTAGTTTTATATGCTTCTCCTAGAGTAGGCAACTCATTATTGGTGGCTAGCAATAGGTTAGAGTTTAATAAAGCTCTATTGAGTTGCGTGTTAGTTCCTATATACACCAAGCGGGTAGTAGCTACCATACCTATGGCTCCCCCATCTGGGTCTAGCAGCATGAGCTCACCTGGAGATTCTATATTAAGATTGTCTATTTTGGCTATTTCACAGCTAGCTGTAATATAGAAAGCAAGTTTATCATAATTGCTCCAAGAAACTATTTCTGGTCTGGTAACTACTCTTTCGTGGGCCATCCCATTCTCACCTCCGTGCCCTACATAGTTAAAAACAAGTGTTCCTTTACTATCTACCATTTTAGTGATTTCTTCATTCACTTTAGGGTATTTATTTCCGCTACCAAAAGAAACCTGATCGTAGGCATCTAGCCATATTTTTTTAATATTAAACTGCGGACTTCGCTGTTTCATATCTATTGTCATGTCCTCAGAAGGTTGTAAGTGCTGGTTGTAATCTTCATCGTCGCCTATAAAGGTTACGTTTTGTATCCAGTCTCCTCTGCTCTGCTCACTGTGATAATGTAGTATTTTGTCTACGAGTATTTTTGCTTCTGCTGCGTTACTAGCAGGCAGTCTGCCTATACCTATGTCCAGAGTTTCATCTTTTAATCCTGTACCCCATTTCCCTTCATTATCATCTAAAATGGCGTAGTAGTCATCTGAGCAATAAGAGTTGGGCGGAAAGTTAGACTCAAAGCTTTGATAGATAGGAATTACATTGGTGTTATTAGCTTCCGCATCTTTATAATCATAACTAGCGTCACCAAAAAGAAGTACATGTTGTAGTGGTCTTATGTTGTCGGTCGGACTAGCTTGCCCTCTGTCATATATCATTTTTATAAAATCTCTAATACCCGTCACGTCTTGCGAGCCGCTAGAAAACTCATTGTATATCTGGTTAGTGGTCGCCACTACTACTTCTAGTCCACGACCTCTATGAAAGTCTGCTAACCTATTAGTCTCGGCTAGTAGAAGTCGGTTAGCTACCATTATATAGTCTACGTCTTCAATAGCGTGTAAGTTTTGATTTTCTACTTTTTCTACAAAAGCAGGAACGGGTGCCGTACTTTTATTGAAAGCTATGTAAATCGGAGTGGTTGTGCTCTGTATGTTAGGAGCAATATAAACTGCTTTGCCAGCATCTGTAAATGTAGCTTGTATCTTTGGGTTGCTCAGCGATGTAATGTCCCAAAGGGTATGTACTGCAGTAAAATTACTTATCTCGAATCTTACGTCACCAGCCAGATTTTTAGTAGCGAAACGCATATGCTGCTGATCATCGTACATACCTAGTTGACGTGGTATTGTAAGTGTAAAGTAATCTATCCAAGCTGCAGCCTCGTTCAATGTTTTGTTATATCTATATGTAAGTTCTATAGCACTAGAGGTAAGTGGTGTGCTTACGGTAGATAGGGTAGGGCTAGCGGCAAACTTTTCGTCGTATTTCCCTGAGACTAACGAGTAGTTCTCACTAGCTACAGTTACTCCATTTATACTTATTTGCATAGAAGATGACGCACCATCAAATGAGCGGCCAGTAGTGACTGTACGAAAACCTAGATCTTCACCAATTAGTGCACCTGCTATACTATAGTTGAAACTTTTAGAGGTGTTGTTTTGCATGTTATCTCCCCACCAACTTCTTCCTGATTTTATATGGTTTTCTTCATCTGCTTCATGGTATATCAGATGGTCATAACTAGTTACGGTAGTGGCAGAGCTATTACCTTGTCCATTGGGAAGGGTATTTATTCTTTTTCCCGCTCCATCTCCCCAAGTGAGATAGTAGTAAGAAGCGATATCGTAATCGTGACCATTGCCTATGTAGTTTTTACTGCCAGCTACGTATGAGTATGTCGCAGGCCCTTTGGCGTACCAAAGAAAATAGTCGCCAGCATCTAGCTTATTATTGCTGTTGGCATCTACACTTTGTAGCGGGTTTTCTTGTAATCCTTCGGCTCTTGGAGTTATAATCAATTCAGGAAGCATTTCGCCACCGTTGCCATATATTTTAAAAGTAGACATAGTAATGCTACTCATATTTGCTCCTAAGCTAGCTAAGAAATCAGCATCTATTTTATACACTCCATCAGCAGCTATTTTTACCTTATAAAAATCTCCAGCAGCTAAGACAGAGGTGTACGGTTGTGCCTTCTTTTTCTTTATTCTATTAGTGGATATACCGGTATAGCTAGTAGAGGTGTAGCCCCATTCAAATGAGGTAAGGTATTCGGTAGTATTTCCGTTTTTTCTAAGTGGAATAACATTTAGCCGTATAATTCTTTGCCCACGGTCATATAGTATTTCCTTTGTTATTTCAAAATCATTAGAAATATAGGGATGAAGTCTTGAGTTGTTTTCAGATTCAGTTACTACATTTTTTAGTCGTATGGATTGCATGTCTATAGTGGCAGCCGCTATCTGTGTAGAATAGATAGGGATGATATACTTGCCTGCTAATTGCTCACTGCAGTTAGTGCACTTAAAAGGTGCCAAGATTTGAGTAGCAGAAATTTCAGGATTTATTTGAACGTCTGGGCGTATTTTCCACTCTATGGTCTGTGGTTTTTCTATAGTTTGTGCATTGGCCATAATGCTCATCAGTATAATGAGAGGTAAAGTGAATTTGTACTTAAGAAAACGCATTTAGTTTGATAGTTTTACTTTGCTTTGAATGTCTAACAATATTACTCCTTATTTTATTGTATTCTTTTTACTAAAGTGTAAAATTGATACAATAATTATATTTTCTATGCGTATATTCAAATATGTCATATCTTTGTGAATTACAATTTGTGTGCAATGAGAAATATTAAAACTGTTATACTATTTACTTTTGGAATCTTTGTTTCAAGCCAAGTTTTGGCTCAAGACCCAGAGTTTACACAATTCTATGCAGCCCCAATATATACCAATCCTGCAATGGCGGGTACAGGTACGTGCAATGGTGGTGGTAGAGTTGTATTAAATTATAGAAACCAGTGGCCATCACTCCCTGGCACATTTATTACTTCTAGTGCCAGTTACGACCAGCATTTTGACAATATTGGAGGAGGAGTATCTCTTCTGTTACTAGATGATAGAGCAGGTGAGGGGCTTTTACGCTCTCAGACTGTTTCTGCAGGTTATGCTTTTCAGCTTAGACCTAGTAGGCGTTCTACTTTGCGATTTGGCATAGAAGGGCAGTATGGACAGAGAAGTATAGACTGGCAGAGACTAAGATTCGAAGATCAAATAGATCCGAGTGCAGGTTTTAATAGAGCCACTGCTGAAACATTTTTAAATGACCAAGTTAATTTTGTGAATTTTGCAGCAGGTTTCGTAGGGTATACTGAAAATTTTTACGGTGGATTAGCCGTACACAATCTAATAGAGCCAAATCAATCATTCTTCGGTAATCCTGACGCTATAGTACCAAGAAGATATACGGCACATGCCGGATTAGTTATTCCTTTGGATGGCAGAAAAAATCCGGAGTCAAGCATTTCTCCTAACGTATTATTTATGTTACAGAATAAGTTTACTCAAATGAATATCGGCTTCTATTATAACAAAGGGCCTTTGGTTACTGGTTTATGGTTTAGACAAACATTTGGTGAGTATGGTAACTCAGATGCTCTTATGGCATTGGTAGGTTTCAGAAAAGACAAGTTTAAGTTTGGATATAGTTTTGATTTAACGGTTTCGGATGCCAGGTCAGCAGCTCCTGGTTCTCACGAGATTTCTGTGGGTATAGAGTGGTGTGCCAAAAAGCCGAGCAGAAAATATAGACCAATGAGTTGTCCTGATTTTTAATTGAAGTCTAAAAATTATATTATTGCACAATATTCTAAGGTATAAAAAGGTTATTATAAATAGTTTATCAATTTATGAAATTTAATAAATTAACAATCGTATTACTAGCAATGGCAGTTATGTCTACCATGGCTTGTAAAAAAGAGCAGTCATCCACTACGGGATGGAATTACAATGACTCCAAGTGGGGTGGTTTTGAAAAGCACGAGTATGCTGGTCAAGAGACAGGTCCAGGACTTGTACTTGTGAGAGGCGGTGCTTTTACTATGGGTTCATCTGAGCAAGATGTGACTTATGAGCATAACAACATTGAAAGAAAGGTTACTGTGCCATCATTCTATATGGATGAGACAGAAGTAACAAATAATCATTACAGAGAGTATGTGTATTGGTTAGAGCGTGTGTATATAGATTATCCTGAGGTAGGTAAAAATGCTTTGCCAGACACTAATGTATGGAGAAATAGATTAGCGTATAACGAGCCTTATGTAGACTATTACTACCGTCACCCAGCATACCAAAACTATCCTGTAGTAGGTGTCAACTGGCAACAAGCTACTGCTTATGCAGCTTGGAGAAGTGATAGAGTGAATGAAATGATTTTGATAAGAGAAGGCATATTAGAACCAGATCCTGATCAAATGAATGAGGCTAACTTTAATACTGGAGCTTACTATGTAGGACAACATGATGGACTTACTTTTGGTAAGCACCAAATGAAAGACTATAAAGTAAAAAAGGGAGGTACAAGAGACGTAAGAATGGAAGATGGTATAATGTTGCCAGATTACAGACTACCTACAGAAGCTGAGTGGGAATATGCTGCACAAGCTAACGTTGGGGCATCTACATATGAAAACATTAACCAAAAGAAAATATATTCTTGGGAAGGTCTTACTGTAAGATACTCAGGAGGAAAAGAAAAAGATAGGGGTTTGATCTATGGTAATTTACGCAGAGGTAAGGGTGACCTTGCTGGTATAGAAAACAAATTAAACGACGCTGCTATGATTACTGCACCAGTAGCTTCTTACTGGCCAAACGATCACGGTCTGTATAATATGAGTGGAAACGTTTCTGAATGGGTTATGGATATTTATCGTCCGTTGTCTCTTGAAGATATCAGTGATTTTAACTCATTTAGAGGTAACGTTTTTGATAAAGTAGGCTTAGATCAAGATGGTATAGTAGACCTTAAAGACAGTTTAGGTAGAGTGGTTTATGTACCCGTTACTGAAGAAGAAAATGTAGGACGTAGAAACTACAAGAGATCGGATAACATAGGTTACTTAGATGAAGAGTCTTATATGGATGGTGAGCAAGGTTACGAATATGGTGTAAGTACACTTATAGATAATCAAGCTCGAGTCTACAAAGGCGGTTCTTGGAATGATAGATACTACTGGGCTTCTCCTGGTACTAGAAGATACTTAGATGAGCAACAATCCTTGTCTACGCTAGGATTCCGTTGTGCAATGCACAGAGTAGGAGCACCTTAAGTGTAACTTTAAAAGAATTTTTAAATCCCAATCACGTAAGTGGTTGGGATTTTTGATTTAAGTTTATTTTACTTTTTATGAAATATATACTGACTCTTATTTTTCTTGTAGGTCGTTTTTCTGCTAAGCAGAAAACTTATATAAGTAGTGAACCTAAATTTGATTTCACAAAGGTGATAGCTCATATTCCTGGGTATACTAATGAGGAATTTATGAAAGGTGCTATTTTGTATAATTCATATTGTACAGTGTGTCATAAGTCCAAAGATCCGACAAAGTACAGTGAGGAGGGATGAAAGGAGATTGTGCTGAATATGGTTGAATTATCAAATGATAAAAAAGGTACAAAAAATTCTAAAGAGGAAGAAAACCTTATCTAAAATTATGCTATTGCTGTTCTGGTATGCAGTTCAAATTAAAATAAAAAAAAGCACCACATTTATATGTGGTGCTCTAGATTTTTTGGTTTGAGGTTATGTAACTAGTTTACGAAGGAGCTAATTAATCCTCAAGACTAGCAATGCTCTTTATACACTTCTTGTAAGTGACTAGAAATCATATCTGCAGAACGACCTTCTATGTGATGACGCTCTATGAAATGCACCAGTTCCCCATTCTTGAATACACCAATACTTGGACTAGATGGAGGGTAAGGCAAAAGGTGTTGACGAGCTGCAGCTACTGCATCTGAGTCTTGACCTGCAAATACTGTAAATAAGTTTTTTGGTTTTTTATCACCACCAAGAGAAGCAACTGCCCCTGGGCGAGCACTTCCTGCTGCACAGCCACATACACTATTTACTACTAGCAAAGAAGTGCCCTTAGCTTCTGACATAGCACTGTTTACCTGCTCGGCATCTCTAAGCTCTGTGAAACCATTATTTGTTAAATCAGCCCGCATTGGAGCTACTAATTCTTCTGGATACATAATTTTTATATTATTTATTGCAAATATGCAACAAAACAAAGGAAGGGATTGTTCTATAAGTGTTAAATTTGCAACGTTTTTAAAAATAGAAATGACAACACAATCAATGAGTAATTACAAAGTAAAAGATATTTCGCTTGCAGAGTGGGGTAGAAAAGAGATCAACATTGCCGAAGCAGAAATGCCTGGACTAATGTCTTTAAGAAAAGAGTTTGGAGACAGTAAGCCACTAGCTGGTGCACGTATCGCTGGCTGTTTGCACATGACTATCCAGACGGCAGTACTTATAGAGACGCTACAAGCTCTTGGTGCTGAAGTAACTTGGAGTAGTTGCAATATATTTTCTACACAAGATCAGGCTGCTGCAGCTGTTGCTGCTGCCGGTACTGCAGTATATGCTTGGAAAGGATTGAATGAGGAAGAGTTTGACTGGTGTATAGAGCAAACGCTTCACGGTTTCGAAGGTGGTAAGCCACTTAATATGATATTAGACGATGGTGGAGATTTAACTAACATGGTGTTAGATAGATATCCGCAATTAGTAGAAGGCATTAAAGGAATCTCTGAGGAGACTACTACAGGTGTACTTAGACTATATGATAGAATGAAAGTAGGTACATTACCTCTTCCAGCTATAAACATAAATGATTCTGTAACTAAGTCTAAATTTGATAATAAGTACGGATGTAAGGAATCTGCAGTAGATGCTATAAGAAGAGCAACTGACGTAATGATCGCTGGTAAAGTAGCAGTAGTAGCCGGTTACGGAGATGTAGGAAAAGGTACTGCAGCGTCACTAGCTGGAGCAGGTGCTAGAGTAATAGTAACGGAGATAGATCCTATCTGTGCACTACAAGCAGCAATGGATGGTTTCGAAGTGAAGAAAATGGAAAATGCTATTCCTAGAGCTCAGATCGTAGTGACTGCAACAGGTAACAAGGATATCCTTACAGAGAGACACTTTAGATTAATGAAGGACAAAACTATCGTTTGTAACATTGGTCACTTTGACAATGAGATAGACGTAGCTTACTTAAATGATAATCACGGAGATTCTAAATTTGAGGTAAAGCCACAAGTAGATGTATATAATATAGATGGTAACGAAATCATTCTTCTTGCTGAAGGTAGATTAGTAAATCTTGGTTGTGCTACTGGTCATCCATCATTTGTGATGAGTAACTCATTCACTAACCAAACTTTAGCTCAATTAGAGTTATGGCAAAACACTGATAATTACAAGAATGAAGTATATGTATTGCCTAAGCATCTAGATGAGAAGGTAGCTGCACTTCACCTTGCTAAAATAGGTGTAGAACTAGAAGAGTTAAGTCAAGATCAAGCAAATTACATAGGTGTAGGCATGAATGGTCCATACAAAAATGACGCATACAGATATTAATTCGTTCTACGAATAAATATCAAATATTTAAATCCCAATTGCCTCTGGCAGTTGGGATTTTTTTGTACGTATAGTCCATTTGTATAAAACATTTAGAAAGGATGTCCTAATTATAAGCAGATACTGAGTTTAGTATTCGACAGCGGCGGGGTCGCATTTCAATAAACAAGTTCTGTATGTTATAAAGATAAGATCCTAGGGGGTCTTGTTTACAGGTTTTTTTTAGTTACTTTACCCTACATACTCCGTCACTACCCTTGCAACTATAAACGGCATCCGCGTCTTCAATATCTTTCATCGTGATATTCTTCTCCGTAATAGCAAAACAATAGTTGCGAAGTAAAAACCGCTGTGTGGCTCCGTTTACCCCTCCACTGTTTAGGCTTGGGATAAAAAAGGCTTCCCCTTTTTGAATAAGAATATTGCTGATAAGCTCTTCACAAATGTGGCCTTCTGTATTTTGTATGAGTAGGTAGTCTAGTCGTTGTTCCTCTTTATATTTTGCTGCAATTACATAGTAGATGCTGCTCAGACTTTTTACGGTCATCCAAGGTGCTATGGGTTTTGGTTCTGGATATATAGCTATTTTACCTTTGTCTATAGGTGCTTTCTTAAGGTCAGCCTCTAAGTCTAGTGAAGTGGGTAAGAAGAAAGGTTGGCTATATTCTGTAAATGAATGATCGAATGCTACCTCATTAGATAGTGGTAAATACTTACCTGCTCCGTCTCTAAAGAAATTGATTCTTACTATTCCATCGTTCTTATAGGATAGAGCTATACTTCTGAGAAATTCCTCATCTACTAAAAAGGTTGGCTCAAGTTGATAGATCTCGAGAGCGTCGTTTATACGGTCTTCATGAGTTTGCATTAGGGGTATAGTACCATTGAGGACCCGTATAGTCTCAAAAAATCCGTCTCCGTATAAAAAGCCTCTGTTCATGGTATTATGCGAATAACATTCCTGCGATAGTAGCCGTCATTAAACAGGCGAGTGTGCCACCTAATAATGCTCGCATACCTAGTCTAGCGAGTGTGCTACGTTGGTTTGGAGCTATGGAACTAATGCCACCTATTTGTATACCGATAGATGCAAAGTTGGAAAACCCGCATAGTGCATACGTAAGAATGATTATGGAGCGATCTTGTAGATGTGCTCCGCCAACACCTGCAATCATATCTTTTAATGAGAGGTAAGCTATAAACTCATTTACAACAGTCTTTTTACCTAGCAGCTGGCCGCTTAGAATAATGTCTTGACTTTCTATACCAATGACCCAAGCCAACGGTGCGAAAATGTAGCCTAATATCATTTCTAAGGTAAGACCTTCGTATATCGTGTTTCTTGCTATTAGAGTATTGAGCGAATCGAACTGCCACCAAGTTCCTATGCCATCAAAAGAACCAACTACATTAAGCAGCAAGTAATTGAACATAGCAATGAAGGCTAGAAATACTAAAATCATTCCTGCAACATTTACTGCGAGCTTAATGCCGTCTGTTGTTCCATTGGCTATTGCTTCTAGTGGGCCGTTGCCCATCTGGTCCTTGTTTAAGTTTAAGTTAGTGTCTACTTTTTCTGTTTCTGGGAATATTATTTTTGCACATACTATAGCAGCTGGAGCCGAAAGAATAGATGCTGTGAGGAGATGCTTGGCAAACTCTTGCTGAGAAGCAAGGTCGTCACCACCTAAGAAACCAATAAATGCCGCGAATACACCACCAGCTATAGTGGCCATGCCACCTGTCATAAGACATAGTATCTCAGACTTGCTCATTTGTGAGATATATGGCTTCACTACCAATGGAGCTTCGGTCTGTCCTACGAAGATGTTAGCGGCTGCAGCTAAACTCTCTGCACCAGATAGACGCATTGTTTTACTGAGTATCCATGCAAATCCATAAACTACTTTTTGTAGTATGCCTAAATAGTAGAGGAGAGAGGTAAGAGCGGAGAAGAAAACAACGGTAGGTAATACTTTGAATGCAAATATGTATCCTATGGTTTGGGCGATATCAGGATTGCTTGTCACCAAATTACCAAAAAGGAACTCTGCACCTATATCTGTAAAGGCAAGTAGTTGGGTGAAAAAACTTGCGAATACGCCAAATATAGCAGCAAATTGAGGTACTTTAAATACCAATAGACCAAGGATAAGTTGCATTGCGACTCCCGTGCCTACTAGCTTCCAATCTATTTTTCTCTTGTGTTTGCTAAATATAAAAGCTATTCCTATCAGAACGATTAAGCCGAATAGGCCTCTAATTATCTCCATCTATAGTTATTAAGGCCGTAAATATAAGATTATCTAATAACTGGAGGGGTTTGATTCTATGTTGGGAATACTATTAAAATGAGAGTGTATTCCTATTTTTAGTAACCAATCTATACAATACCGTTATATATGCTAAATGCTCCCTTCTCTTATCTTTGTGCCACTTATAAAAAAGTATGCAAGATCAAACGCCATATACTCCTATTAATAAAGTAAGAATAGTAACTGCCGCATCTCTTTTTGATGGGCACGATGCTGCCATCAATGTGATGCGTCGTATCATACAAGCTACTGGCTGCGAAGTGATACACCTAGGGCACGATAGAAGTGCAGAGGAAGTAGTGAATACGGCTATTCAAGAGGATGCAAATGCCATAGCAATGACAAGTTACCAAGGTGGGCACAATGAGTATTTTAAGTATATGCGTGACCTGCTCAATGAAAAAGGAGCTGGGCATATCAAGCTCTTTGGTGGAGGTGGAGGTACTATCCTTCCTTCTGAAATAGCAGACTTGCAAGCATACGGAGTTACCAAGATTTATCATCCAGATGATGGCAGAGCTATGGGACTGCAAGGAATGATTAATGATTTAGTAAAAACCTCTGATTTCCCTACAGGTAAAAATCTAAATGGGGAAGTGGAGACGTTTCGTAAAATGAACAAAATGTCGATAGCGAGAGTAATCTCTGCTGCCGAAAACTTTCCTGAAGAAAATAAAGACCTTTTAGCAGGAATAGTAGTAGAAGCCAAGGAGATTAAAACTCCTGTACTGGGGATCACAGGTACGGGTGGAGCTGGTAAGAGTAGTTTGGTAGATGAATTGGTACGAAGGTTCTTGGTTGATTTCCCAGAGAAAAATATTGCTATCATATCTGTAGACCCGTCTAAGAGGAAAACAGGTGGAGCTCTACTGGGTGATAGAATCCGAATGAATAGTATCCGCAACGATAGAGTGTATATGCGTTCGCTTGCTACTCGTCAGGCTAACTTGGCGTTATCTAAGCACATAGACGTAGCTAAGGATATTCTGAAAGTAGCAGGTTATGATCTCATCATTCTTGAAACTTCTGGTATAGGGCAGAGTGATACTGAAATTACCGATCATAGTGATGCCAGTCTGTATGTGATGACACCAGAATACGGTGCAGCAACTCAGTTAGAGAAAATTGATATGCTCGACTTTGCCGATGTTATAGCTCTTAATAAGTTTGACAAACGCGGAGCTTTAGATGCTGTGCGGGACGTAAAAAAGCAGTTTCAACGTAATCACGTCCTATTCGATAAAGATCCAGACGATATGCCGGTGTACGGTACTATAGCTAGTCAATTCAATGATCCTGGAGTGAATTCACTGTATGCTAAGCTAATAGAAACTATCAATGAAAAAACAGGTGCTGGTTTCAAATCTCAACTCGTAGCTGCGAATGAAATGTCTGAGAAGATATTTATTATTCCACCTAAAAGAGTACGTTACCTCTCTGAGATAGCCGATAGCAACAGAGGATATGACAAATGGGCAAAAGAGCAATCAGGTATCGCACAAAAACTGTACGGTATCAGTAAGACGATTACGACTATACAAGAAGCAGAGATCTCTGATTCCGATAGACTCATAAAAGACCTAGAGGAAACATACGCTAAAGTAGCTTTAGACTTTGATCCGAAGCTACAGATAGTAATAGACGAGTGGGATAGCGTGAAAGAATCATATGCCAATGATATCTATACCTACCTTGTACGAAACAAAGAAATTAAAGTAGAGACGAAAACAATCTCACTTTCTCATCAAAAAATAAGCAAAGTATCCTTACCGAAGTATGAAGCTTGGGGAGATGTACTGCAGTGGAATCTGCAAGAAAATGTACCGGGTAAGTTTCCCTTTACTGCGGGTATCTACCCGTTCAAGCGTCAGGGTGAAGATCCTACTAGAATGTTTGCAGGAGAGGGAGGACCAGAGCGTACCAATAAGCGTTTTCACTACCTCAGTAGCGATATGCCAGCTAAGCGATTGTCTACGGCATTTGACTCGGTAACGCTCTATGGTAATGACCCAGATAGCCGACCAGATATCTATGGTAAAATAGGAAATGCAGGGGTAAGTATTTGCTGCCTAGATGATGCCAAGAAACTATATTCCGGATTTAACCTGGCTCACGCTGTGACCTCTGTGAGTATGACCATCAATGGTCCTGCACCTATGCTACTCGGATTTTTTATGAATGCGGCTATAGATCAGCAGTGTGAACTTTATATCAAAGAAAAAGGTCTAGAAGCTGAAGTACAGAGTAAGATAGATGCCTACTTCAAAGAAAAAGGAAGTGAACAACCTACATACGATGGGGATTTACCAGCAGGCAATGACGGTCTAGGACTGATGCTCTTAGGACTCACAGGAGATAAAGTGCTGCCTGCAGCTGTATACGCAGAGATAAAAGCACATACGCTATCGCAAGTACGTGGCACGGTGCAAGCAGATATCCTAAAAGAAGATCAAGCACAGAATACGTGTATCTTCTCTACCGAGTTTGCTCTTAGACTAATGGGTGATGTGCAGCAGTACTTTACTGATAATGGTGTGAGAAATTTCTACTCGGTATCTATCAGTGGATATCACATAGCAGAAGCGGGTGCTAATCCGATTACACAACTAGCATTTACACTGGCCAATGGATTCACGTATGTAGAATACTATCTCAGCCGTGGGATGGATATCAATGCTTTTGGGCCGAATTTATCGTTCTTCTTTAGTAATGGTATAGACCCTGAGTACGCGGTAATAGGTAGAGTAGCTCGTAAGATATGGGCCAAGGCCATGAAGCTAAAATACGGAGCCAATGAGCGTAGCCAAATGCTGAAATACCACATCCAAACCAGTGGTAGAAGCTTGCACGCACAGGAGATAGATTTCAATGATATACGTACTACGCTACAAGCACTGTATGCTATCTATGATAACTGTAACTCGCTGCATACCAATGCGTATGATGAGGCTATAACTACACCTACAGAAGAAAGTGTACGACGTGCAGTAGCCATTCAGCTCATCATAAATAAGGAGCTTGGACTAGCCAAAAACGAAAATCCAATGCAGGGATCGTTTATCACTGAGGAACTCACCGAACTAGTAGAAGAAGCGGTAATGACCGAGTTTGATAAAATCACCGAAAGAGGAGGTGTATTAGGAGCTATGGAGACGATGTACCAACGCTCTAAGATACAAGAAGAAAGCTTGTACTACGAAACCTTGAAGCACAATGGAGATTTCCCTATCATAGGAGTAAATACGTTCCTTAGTAGTAAAGGTTCGCCTACGGTATTGCCTAAAGAAGTAATCCGTGCTACTGAAGACGAAAAGCAATTCCAAATCAATACGCTACAGAGCCTAAATAAACGCTACGATACAGAAGCCAAGCAGATCCTCGCTGAGATACAGCAAGTAGCCTTGCAAAACGGCAATGTTTTCGAAGCCTTGATGGAAGCTAGTAAGGTGTGCTCTCTAGGGCAGATTACGAATGCTTTGTTTGAGGTAGGAGGTCAGTATAGACGGAATATGTAAATCAGTACAGGCTTTCCCGCTGAAAAGGAAAAGAGGAGGGAGGAATGCAATTTAGGAGGAGGTCTGTGTTCGCCGAAATGCAATGAAGATGAACAGTAGAGGCTTGTCCGCTGAAGAGTAGCGGAGGAGGAAGCTTTATCAATCTACATTATTAAGTTGCTCATTTGAGGGATGTGTCGAAAAAAGTCAGGTGACTGACTGAAAAGTAATGGGTTCGGTTGATAGTAGCGTTTTTCTGTCTTTGTGACAATAAAAGATGGATACGTGCGTTCTTGTACTTTAACTCACATAATTAACACAAACTTGGTCAGTTTTAGCAAAACGAATTAGAGAAATTAGAGAGGCTAAAAATTTAACTCAAGAAGAAGTAGCCTTCATATGTAATATGTCTGCATCTGCATATGGGCAGATTGAACGAAAAGCGGGCACTTCGAAATACGAAACATTGTGTAAAGTAGCGAATGCTTTGGATGTGAATATTCTTTTTCTTTTAGACGTTGATAATTCAAAAAGTATTTGAAACAAGTTCTGACTTGTTGTAGGAGTAGATTTTTTTTTTGAATTTTGTTTAAATTTAAAAATTGTGACACAAGTACCATATAATCAAGCGGGAGTTGATGCAAAAAGACAGGAACTGAGTTTACTCGCACCAGTAGAGTTTGAAGAACAAATGAATCTTATCCAGCACTCTACAAGAGTGTGGTATATAGATAACTTTATTTTGAATAGTGATCAGATTGATTACGTTAATGCAGTTCCTCAACTGCTAATTGACTATATCGGGATTCATAGTAGAATTGCATTTGAAGCGGATGAACCTTTTGTCTTAGAGGTGCCTGATGTGTATTATCCTCCCTTATCAGCTGCAAAGCCTAGAAAAACAAAGCCGTATGCCAAAGGAGGTGGAACATGGACTCCAGGAACAGGTAAAGCAAAATGGAAGTTAGAATTTGGCTTAAAGTTCACTATTCCTCTTTAGGTCTAGGGTTGTTATGTCTCAGCTATACATTCTAATAGGATTTTTATTCTTTAGTTACATATCAAGTGGTCAAAATACAAGCTCTGATTCAGTGAGTATCATTGGACTTGGATCCACTGATTCAAGCTCTGTTATGTTTTATAATAATTACTTGCCTTTTGTGAAAGTCAACATAGACAATGTTGAGTATGATTTTTTATTCGACACAGGTGCGGAATTATGTATTCTTTCAAAGGACATTGCAAAATCTTCTTTGAATAAAGGAGATATTGTTGCATCAGATATGGAGGGCAATGCTCAAGATGCTAAATTATATGAAATTGATTTGCAATTAGGGAGTACTTCAATCGAAAAAATACAATGTATTGAACTTGATTTGAAAAGTATTTTTGGAGCAAGTTGTATTGAAATAGACGGTGTTATCGGACAAAACTTAATTAGAAAATTAAATTGGCAATTTGAGACGGAGCGTGGTGTAGTTTTTTGGTCGAAGGTACCTTTTGTTATGGGAAGCGGTGGAAAACAGCTTGACTTGGAATATTATGGGGACTTGCCTCTTACCAAAGTTAGTTACGATAATTTAAGTTTTTATGTTTTGTTAGATACAGGTTTTGATGGTCTTTTGGAATTGAATAGTGGAGGAATAAAAAAATCAAAGAAATATAAAAAGTCTACAAAATCTTGTGGAGTGGGTAAACATCAAATTACAATATCAGGGGCGAAGACGCAAAAAGTGACTTTAGCTACGTTGGATTCTGTGATGCTGGGGACAGGTTATTTGACTGAGGTTCCAACTTACATATCTAATAGTAAGCCATTATTGGGCTCATTGCTTTTTCAAAATCATAATGTGACCTTCAATTTTACCGAGGATAAAGTATTGCTCAGTCCTAGTAGAAAATTACCTGAAAAGGTGCAGAACTTTGGTGTAGGTCTTGGCTTAAATGAGAATAATAAAGCTGAAGTAGTGTTCATTTGGAAGGAATCTGAAGCCTATAAGCAAGGATTGAGATTGGGTCATATCATATCTAAGATAAATGATGTTGATGTTAGTCAAATTTCTCAACAAGATTTGTGTGCTTTAAAAGCCGAAGTTCTTAAAAGGGAAATTTTAGAATTACGATTTGTATATAAAGGAAAGACGAAGTTTATTGCCCTCTCTCGTGCCAGTATGTAGCCGGTATTCCATATTAGATTAACACTCTTTACAAGGCATCATTTTTCTTAGAGGCTTTAGGTTGTTCACTTCTCGGTACAATTTTGCCTACGGCCTAATCACGCGAAGTGACAACTTTCACAAAAACCTTAAATATGTGTATGGGACAGGTTTACAAGAGACCCCAGTGAGGCCATATCCAAAGGGGTCCTCGCTGAGAGACCCCTTTGAGGCTATCCGTAAATCTCTCGATAATCCGTAATCCAAGTATTCTCAGCTTCATTCTCATTCAGCCCCTTTGGGGTCTCCGGTACGGGACCCCAAAGCCTCGTGGGCAGAAAGTTTAGCCGTTGTTCAGTTCTCGGCACACCAATTCTGAAGTATTGGCACCGTGTCTACCGACAGGCAGGCTCGAACTGACAACCGAGTCACGACAAAAGGTGGGAGTTTTGAGCACCGTGCATTCAATTAAGTATTTGTCATCTTTGAGCTAGGAAAGTTCGTTGCGGTTCACCTTTCAAAAGAATAGTTGAGCAAGGAACTGGTTCGTGTCTCCACGAATATTCTCGTTCTCGTTTCCGTTCGTGAGGACACGAACTTGTGTTGGGAATAGGACTATACATTGTAATTTTAAAGTAGATCACTTAAATCCTGCTGTCCTACGATTGCCATTATATCGATAGTGTCAGTAGCTATACGATAGTAAATACTATAAGAGCCATAAGCAGTTCTTTGGTTCTATAACCATTCGTTTATTTTGATTCAAGCCTATTTTTAAGCATAAATTGATGCTAAAAACGATGTTTTGACCATTTTTATAGTGTTTTGGAAGATTTGTTTATTTTTATTTAAGTATAAATAAAAATAAAGTAGCTGGTTTACAGCACTTAAGGTTTAAATGTGGATTTTTGTTTAGCTTATATTGCCAACAAGTCAACAAAATAAAATAGATTCGTGATTAATAATATTATTTATAACAATTTAAAAATCTAAAAACTATGTATTTATTAGACGTATTAACAATTCCAAAAGATGATCCAATTGCATTTACTTTTTTTACAGGGTATA
>Ga0206130_10001970_pt1 | contig 29362 bp, 32 predicted proteins | sample Helgoland_Spring_9_FD_148637 | JGI IMG/M metagenome (GOLD analysis project Ga0206130, IMG submission 148637) | Pelagic subsurface seawater microbial communities from Kabeltonne, Helgoland, North Sea - Helgoland_Spring_Bloom_20160512_1 | ecosystem: Environmental > Aquatic > Marine > Epipelagic ...
ACTGTGGTGCATATATGAGAGTGTTGAAGAAGTTCATTGAAACGGAACATACTGAAGTTGAAGGCGCATTTTCCTTCTTTGATCTAGGTATCTACACTAGAAACCGCTTGTTCAGGATGTTGGGACAGACAAAAGCTGGACAAAAAAGATATCTTAAATCGCATTTGGATTTTACTTTTGAAAACTGGCGCGACAGCCGAGTGTGCCCAGTGTCCTCACCACATGTTGAATTGATTCAGTTAAAAGAACCAGACGGTGGATCACCAGTGTATACGAGTGGTAGCAATTACAGAGCTGGAGAATGCACTGTCGTTACTGGTTTTGTACCAGAGTGTACACGTGGCGATATATTTAGATTTCTATGTGAAGAAGTCGGACAAATTGAACGCATGGTTTTTACTGGTGAAAATATGAAAGTTGTGTGCAATACATCGAATCGCGACTGTGTTTTTCAACGGAGAAGACATAAGTCCAATGTCATGTACATTGTGATTGATTTGATTAACAAATCATATCATATTAAATGTCATTCAAGTCATTGTAAGAAAAGACGCTCAAAAATGTATTTCTTTGATGATAGATTGTCGAAAGTGATTGAAGATTGGATGTGTATCCCTGTTACTTCAAAGCCCATCTAGAATATCGACTGTAATTTCCAAATCCTTGTAAATTATTTTACAAAAGTTAGAGTTGAATAATTTCTTTAACAGGTCGTTGGTTTGGTATATATTTGGTAGATACCACGGTTGTTCTACAAAGAATTGACGTATTTTCTCTTGTAAAATCTCATTGAACCACCTCAGTTTAAAATAACTATTACATAATTGTTGATATTTTTTCTGAAAAACTATATGATGTATACTCTCATCTTTATGTTTACATATCAGTTGAACGCCAGATTCACTGAGAGGTATTTTAACTTCATCTATACAACATTCAGTATTCTTTGGTATCGAATTTATCTGTTGTATTAATGTACTGTTGTGTATTATACCTATAGCCCTCTTTAGCTTAGGAATATTATATGTATTCCCGCAAATTTCAGCCCTCATTTTATTAAAAGCAATAGTATCCCGGGTGGAGTGCGTAGGTGGTTGTATGTTATTACAAGTTTGCTTCATTAAATCTAGATAATAGTATGTGATCACATTTTTAAGTTGTAATTCTGTAATCATTTCTTCTAACTAGGTCGAAATTTATATGATATACTATAAATTGTAGGTGGATTTTATTTAAATGAAAGCGACTTCAACCCTGATAGGATTTATCGGATTATTGGCTACTCTAACTGGTATCATTTTTATCAACACCAGTAATTATGGATTGCCACCTCTTCCAACTGGGTATGTGTTGGCAATGATTCTTTTGATATTAGGTGGTGCTGGATTGATTAGTATGATTCTTTTGATCACACATGCAAAAATATCAGATACAAAGAAACAATTTTACTACTTAAATTTAATCTTATCGTGTGCTTTAGTTGGTATAGGCATTCAGTTAATACTTACTCACCCGTTGGAGACGCCAAACTGTCCGTGTCAGGTCAATCATTGGGGAACTTCCTGTGAAATGTGTACATGTGTTATGGGCTCATGTAATGATGGAGGCGAGGGCGATGGCTCATGTTTGTGTGACATGGGCTGGGGTGGAGAAGACTGTGACGTGTGTGCTGAAACGTACCAAGGCGACAACTGTAATGAATGTAAACGTGGGTTTTGGAAGCCGTTGGAAGGTTGTAAGGATTGTTATCCTGGCTACATGGATTCATCTACCGGAGCATGCAACCAATGTCAACCTACCTGGGAAACTGAAAGTGATGATTTGGGACTGTTGTGTCGTAGATGTTTACCTGATCATTACGGTGGTTACTGTAAATATGCTAATACAACCCTGTGCAAAGCGGATGGAGACACATTAGCATTTGCAAAAGATAATCATTGGCAACGAGCAAATGTTTACACTGGAAACACCTGTACGCCTTCAGGGCAAAGCTGTAGTAACCCTTACGACTGTGATGCTGGGTCCGGCGGTAGTTTCAACTGTAAGGGGCAATGTGTAAATGGAGACGAAACTAGTGGAGATTTATGCGAAGATGACTTAGAATGTGCAAATGGATTTACGTGTGAGTATCGTGTATGCTGTTTAGAAAAGAAAGTAGCAGATGGAAGCTGTCAATGTGGTAGATCAGGCTACGCGTACGATGGCTCTATGTGTAAAAAATGCCCTGGCTTCGACGGTGTGTATTCTGCCTCGATATGTAGTGGACATGGAACGTGTGCAGTAGCCTATGCTGGTGACCCAGTTGATGCTGAGATAGTAGGTGTGAATTGTGTGTGCGCACCTGAAGGTGATGAACCTTTACCCACATGGAGTGGTCCAGAGTGTGGATGTTTGAAGGAAACCGAAACTGGACCATGTGTTGAATGTTGGGATGGTTTCTTTGGTGCCAACTGTGATGCGTGCCCTGGAGGTGCTGGTATTGCACAATGCAACAAGCACGGTATATGTAATGACGGTCTTACAGGTGATGGAACATGCTCATGCGACATAGATGTGAAATACCAGGGGTTGGGAGCCTGGAAAGGAGATAGTTGCGATGCCTGTATGAATGATGACTTCTTTGGTGAGAAATGTCAAATCTGTCCTAGTTTTATGGTGGTAGCTTGTAATGCCAACACCAATCCATTCTTACCCAACCAATGTACTACCAGTTGTGCAGCAAAAACCTGCAACGTTGAAACAGGTTTTTGTCAATAAATAATTTAAATTACTATAAAGTTTTACTATACTAATGTAAATGACTACTACTTTTCCCGAAGACCCCAAGGCAGATTTAAAACTAAAAGCAAAGGGGATTATTGATTTACAAAAGGGAAAGGTATGGGAAGATTCGTATCTGTTGAATCAAACTAGTAAAGAAGGTCGGGCAAATTTTTCCAAAGATCCAGTCATCGCCAAATTTCAAGCCACTGCTAGAAAAGGTTGTCTCAAAGCAAATTCTACTCTTCGAAAAAGAGCTGGAGTAATAAAAAGAAAACCTAGTAAAAATAAAATTGTTGTGAAAGATAAACTCTTACAAGTGGAAATTGATAACTTATTACCAGAAGTTGAAAAAGAGATGAGCTTGAATCGAAGGAGAAGTAAGCCACAGGAATTGGAGAAGCAAATGAATAATCTTTATATGGAGAAAGAGAAGGTAGAAATTAAAGATCCTGGACAAAAAGCAATCTATGACTTACTATTGAAGTTAAATAAGAGAATGGATGATATTGAAAACAATATGAACAAAGACATGCAGAGTGGTAAAATTCAACCATTGGTTACCACTAAAAAGGTATCAAAAGATACGAGTAAACAATGGAGTAGTCAACTAGAAAATGCCGTTGAAGAGTTTAAATCGAGACAATTGATATATGCATACGTTGATTTCTTTGAGTCTGTGGTTACAGTAGGATATGAAGTAAAAAATCTATCTCAAGGAAAAGAATCATATGTCGTGAGCACCGGTAAAAAGGTACTGTACTTATGGATGAAGACAACTATGATATCTCTGAAGGAAGGGTTGAAGGCTCTTTTGACAGCTTCTTATAAGGTAGCTGGTGTATTGTGGCCTGGAAATTGGGGAAATCTACCACAAGTAATAATTAGTATGGGCGCTGAACTAGTTCAATTGGGATTAGCTTTTTCATGGCTTTGGATCAACGTACAAGCGGTAACAGCAATGGCAGCCATATCGGATTTGATGTTTGGGACCAACTATGCAACGTATATGGCAGTGGTAGCTCAAGAACTATTTACCTACTTATTGTCCTTTATTGCCGATGCGTTGTTGTTACCAGTCAGGGCAGTCATGTACATTCTTACGAACGGTGACTGGGATGATTTGTCATTAGATGGAGTTCAACAAGGCTTATCCATGGCGGGCGCAAAGAATGCTAGGTTATGGTATGCTTTGCGTTACTTTTTAGATGCTATTGGTGGTCAGGTTGGAGCATTTTTAGAGACGCTCAAAAATAGTAGTAATACTTTAAAAAATTTAATAGAGATTGGTGGAACCCTGTTGAAAATCATTGCATGGCTATTCAAAACATTGGCTACTATTGCAGCAAAAGGTATCGATATAACTCGTTTCGTGGTGACGGATCCGATTAACGCCGCAAAGGCAGGGGCATCAGCAGCAAAAGAAGGAGTAAAGGTAGGAATAAAACACGGAGCGAAGATACTCAAAGCTGGATCGAAATTGTTAAAAGGAGGTACAGTGAAGTTATTAGAGGGAGCGAAAGTAGTGTTGGATCCAATAGCAAACTTTTTCAACAATGCTGGAGATAGATATTTAATAAAAGGACCGAAACAATACTATGATGTGCTATTCGTCTGTGCTGTTCTAAATACTTCCATGGCAGATTTAAAGCAAATGAAGAATCAAGATGTGGTATCTTTTGCGTTCAACAAACCTAATATGACGTTGGGTGAAGTATTTTTAGTTGTTCAAGAACTAAAGAAAGAGAAAGAACCAAAAGAGGTATTGTTGCTGGAGGATCAACCAAAATTAAAATTTTAGTATAAAGGGTTTTTAATATATAATAAATGCCGTATACATTTCCAACTAAAAAAGGTTATTTTATTTACTCTAAATCTGACTGTCCAACATGTGTTGAAGCAAAAAAACTACTACCAGACGCTGTATACCACAATTGTGATAAGTATTTACAGGAGGATGTAGATGAATTCCTCGACCACGTATGGAATTTATGTGGCGATAAATACCCTCGTACTTTTCCGATGATATTCAATGACGGTCATTATGTGGGAAATTTATCGGATGTGAAATATTTAGAGAATTTTAGTTTGGATTCAACGTTTTAATTTTAACACTATATCATTATATTTATACTACGTACCATAAACCCAGTTTGATACCACAGCTTTAAGGGTTTCACCAGGTGGACGTTCTAAATACACGTGCAAATACCGTACGGGTGGATTTGCCTCTACAATAAACCTTAAATATAATTCAGCTCCTTCGTCACTCTCCGATAGATCCAATCCACAATCAAATTTCATCATCTCAATCCATTCTTTTCTTGTTAGAGCTATTTGATCTAGATGATGAGGCAACAGTATGATCCTTGTTCGTTGAATAAGAGGTAATACGCAACAATCGGCTGCCAATTGAACGCCATTTACTGCTTTATTGGGTTCAATACCATCGAATGGATTGACTTGTCGTTTCAACTTCTTCGTCTTTTGAAGTGCTGGACGTGTGGTCCCTCTTCGTTGGGCTCGAGCTGTCGATTGCTGAGATAATCTTTGAAGAAGTTGTCTCACCTCAGTCCTTTGATGCTCGGTCAATGGAGCGGTCTTTGAGTCACTCATATGGTAATAAAAAGATTGTATATATAAGTGAGATTTAGTTCAACTAAAATGGACAAGAAGAAAAAAATGTTTTTGTACTTAATCTCTCATAATAAAAAAGAGATAAAAACACATACTTATATTGGAGCCTCTGGTAATTTTAGTCGTAGGTTGAAGCAGCATAATCTAGAAACTCCTGGCGGACCGCGCATAACGAGACGGGCTGCTGGTTTTTGGTTACCTATCATGATTTTGGAATTACCACCCAATAGGATTTTTTCTAGTAAAGTCTTGAAAAAAGAGTGGAAGAGCAGTAGTCGAGGCCTGGAGAGTAGGGTTCGCAAAGGGTTTGAGATTGCAAGAAAATATAATGTAAAAATATATATTACAAAGAACGATAAGAATAAAATTAAGCTTTTGGAACACTTGAATAACCGTTGGACTACAGATAATAAAATTAAATTGACAAATATTGAGTGGAAATGTATAATTGACGGTGATGAACTTTAACTTTTTTTCTGAATTTTTACTTTACGACGGTATGGAGCAATAGACTCCAATGGACTATCCGTTTTTCTTACTGTAACCTTTAATTGTTTTTGTGGATAATTTATGTCTACTTGAGTTACGAATGCTTTAAATTTAGTCAGTACCGCGTCTATACTTATAATACTGATGGGTTCCATTTTTGACAGGAGTAAGTCGTAGTTGTTTAAATTATTTACGAGATCAACTGAGAATTCTAATTCGGTCGTATTAATAAATAGTTTTAACACTCCTTCAACTTGTGTTTTATCATTTTGCTCTACTTCTTTTAGATCAAAGTTCTTTGGTATATCCGTGTACTCATCATCTATTCTTCGTCGCTTTTTCTTCACTACTTTCTTTTCTTTGCCATGTTTCCAACTCTCAACAATTAGGTAACCACGGCTCAGGTCTAGTAGAATACTAGAAATTCTTTTGTTCATCATTTCTATGTTTCTGATATCATCGAAATTAATCGAGGGCATCTGTGAAATTATGACCTTGTACCTACTTTGGAAAGTGTCGTGTATACTAATTGATAGGTTATTTCTAGCATTTAGTACACCTATGTATTGTACCAATTCGGCAACAAATTTAAGGTCTTCGGTTTTAAGGTTGGAGGAAGGAAGTTTATTCGCTATTTTTGAAAGTTTTCTTTGTGTCTCAGCCATAGCACTATTATACAAGCGACCAATATGCATATATAGAACAATAATGACAAAGGTATTCGTGGACATTTAACACCAGGGAAACTGGGTATTTTTATCCGTTCTCGAAGAGTTTTTCTATGTCTTGTTACTCTCCTACAAGTAATCTGTACCCATGCGTTGGACAAATCCGCAGTAATATCTACTGTCATCCCTTGATTTTCTATTAGTGATTTCCACGTGCTAATTAAATCACCGTCAAAAACTTCAATATTTTCAGCTCGTAGTTTGAACCCTGATTTATTGTGAAGGTATCCCTGAAAATTAATATGCATATCCTGATTGTTTCCATTATCACTCTCTATCAAATCCGCCTTCAACTTTGTGACGAAGTCATCTTCCGTGCTGTCTACTTTATACACAGTAGTCATTTATGTATGTACAAAATTATATATATACTATTCGAAGAGGGTATCCATCAGCCATTCTGCATTCATTCTTTTCAAAAAATCTTTACTTGTATAAAATTTATTGACATCATGTAGTAATTTTATTTCTACGCGTTGTGGCATATTCAACACTGAGATCCAATCTAGTGCTTCATTAACCTGTGTATTTGAATTGATCAGCGCGTTGAGAAATGATTTAATTATACTCTGTACTTTTTGCCTATCACATTCAGTCCACTTATCGACTGTTATATGTGCCAATGTCTTTAAATCTTCATTATAAACAATACGTGTAAATAATGTTCTGCAAAATGGCATTAACTTTTCGTCTATATTTATAACTGCGCCTCTCGTATCTACTGCTTCCAATAATCTCTTCGACCAATACGGCATTGAATTTAAATCTACGTTGTTTGTTATATGTTGAAGGTCGTAGTTTTCAAAACTTTGTATGATAATTTGTCTACACTGTGGGCATTTAAGTTCATCTACATTGCCATTTTCTTCAAACTCATAAGTTTTAAAGTCATCAAAACATTTTTGGCAGATGCCGTGTCCACATGGATATAAAATCTGCGGAATAACAGTTGAAGAATAGTTTTTTATACATATTGGACAGGTTGGAGTATTTACAATTTTATCCATTCCATTAAGGGTAGGATAAAGTATTTATATAAAAAAGGAATCGATGAAAAGCCGTTAGATAGTATAAGGTAAATTTTTTTACGCATATCATGGTATCGTATTGGTGAGAGAGGAAGAGGAAAAAGTGGCGTCTGCTTCAACATTTACAGTAGAGAAAAGAGCGTATAAAGAACAACTTAAATTTTAATAAATGAGATCATTTAAACAAGAACCGTTGAAATCTACAATACGGTTGCTCTACATACGGGACAAGAGTTATTATTCCTTTGTAACCATTGATCTATGCACTTTGTATGGAAGCAGTGCTGTTTTACTTCTGAGCATGGCAAAGCTCTAAATTTTTGCCTCTTCTTTATTTTATCGAAACAAATAGCACACTCGTCATCCAACGTTTCGTCTGCTTTGTACTCTGGTATAACCGCTACGTTATTTGATGGTTGTGGTTGTTCCTCGGCGGTTAATGCTCTTTCTACTGCATCCGCTAAGCTAATAGTGACTTGAGGTACACCTTGTAAATTTACGGCTTGTCTGTGTTGACATCTGGGACAACTTTGTCCATTTCTACATGAACATCTGATAAAATTAAATGCATTACTACGAACCGCGCCCAATATATGTTCATCTAAATCTCTTCGAGGTCGAGGTAAAGGAAGTTGAAAAGAGTTTGTTCTGTTCCTACGGACTTCGTAGATTCTAATAAAACGAGACATTATTATAATATTATGTACATATTTATATTAAATTATCATAAACACATGGCACATCCAACAGCTTTTAAACAACCACCTAGACATTCTTCCTCTTCTTCTTCTTCTTCTCCCCCTCCTCCAACATTAACATTGGTGCCTCCTCCACCACCTCCTTCGGATACTGGTCCTGTATTAGTGTTTCCCACCTGTACGGTGGGAAACTTTCCCATTTTATATACACTCCTTATCTTATATACACTCCTTATCTTATATACAAACCCTACGGTGAATCGAGATATATTGTTTTATAAATATCTATTGAATCTGGACTGTCTGGTGTTTCCTCTGGTGCATCTGACTCGTCAATTTTTATTTCCTCTGGAGTTATTTTCTTCTTAGTTTTCATTTTTTTTGACGTTGGACTCATACTTTCTTTTATTTTATTTACAATACTTTCAGGATGTATCACTGAAACGCTTAACTTACATCCCATTACTGTTTTAATTAGTATGTCAATATATATTTTATTGTGTTGTTTGACGTCCGTTTTATGCGCTTCTTGTACCACCTCGGCAGTATTTTACCTCCATGTACTGTCCATAAGAAGCGCTCCATAGCGGTATTCAACTCTTTTTTCAAGTATATATTGCACCTACAGAGTGGACACTTAGTCAAATTATACTGAATTAATTTATTTTGACATGTTTTACACCAACGGTGTTGACAAATATTTTGAAAATTATGAATGGTAGTTTCAAAACAAATTGGACAATTCATCTTTAAAAAATACAAAGAAATGGAAAATAGTATAAATTTTTAAAATAATCATTGTATAAAAAATATGCTTAGGGAGCTAATTGGATTTGCTGTAGGCGTTTACATCGCGCAAAATTACCATGTACCTGATGTATATACTATTTTGAAGGAATTTCAAAACACTTTGATAAAATATCAAAAGAGTCCTCCAAAGAAATAACATCAACATCTTTGTCAGTAACAACATTTTGATAGTAAACCGATTCGTTCTGTTGTTTCCATATTTCATATTGCGACTTTACCTCTTCTGGGCATCCTTCCTTTAACACAATTTTTTGTAACAATGCAACCCTTTGACCGCAATCATCGTCCTTCAACTTACTGGCTAGTTCTAATAATGCTTTAGATTTGTATTTAATCACATCTGTTAAGTCCTCGTCATTTCTCCACAGCAAATATGCCAGCTCCTGTAGTTGAAATGCCTTTTTAATTGCGAGATAATTACTTTTATACCGGTACATATTAAAAAAACGATTTGCAGCTATCTTCATTGTCTGTGCTAAATGATACTGTGGGTTGATATATTTGAAGAGTCTATTTCTTTCTTTCTCATATAATATAGAAGATGACATTTGAGAACATTCGTTGGATAACCTCATAGCCTTAGCTAAGAGTTTATTTTTCTGTTTTAAATCTTCTTCTTTCTCACTTTTTTCTACTAGCATATCCTTGTACATAGTGGCAACACGGATCATCTCCAAATTCCAATTAGTACTTTGAAACGAGTCGTATTCAAATTGAGGATGTTGCTTTATAGGAATTCTACGGTATCGAATAGTAGTAGATAATTTCTTTAAATGTACGTAGTATTTTTCAGCATGTTCAACAGTAGGTGTTTTGTTAAATGTACGCTGACATTCAGAGAGACTTATAAGTGTCTTTGTTGGAATTTTATCATTGTGTATACACTGTTCGAAATAAAGACTAGTCATTTTACAAGTTATGTACATAATTTATACTCTCTATTTACATAAGAATACATGCATCTTCCTGATTTGTGTTATCTTTCGTTTTTGCGTTGTTTGATAGAAGCCCCTTGTTCTGTGCTATTTTTTCTAATTTCGCAACTCGCTTTTCAATAGATTTCATTAATGTAATTACCTCCGCCAGTTTATCATCTAATTGTTCAACCTGGTCACAAAGCTCGGTAGAATAATTAAATTTAGACATTATGTTGAATAAAAGAGAAGTTATATTTATATTAAAGAAGCGGCGGATAGGTTCTATCCTCTTTTAGTGTTACAATAACCTTTTTCATTTCTCTCTTTTTTATTCCACGATTAATCTTATCACAATTGAAACATTCACGATGTTGTACCACTTCCTTCACTGTTACGCTTTCTTTTTCCTTCAAGGAAACGATACATTTACATACATCCCGTTTGCACCTATTAATCAAGTACGTATCGAACACTTTTTTTCTTATCTGAAACATCTTTTGTTGTCTTTGTTTTCTTTTTATACGATGATTTTTTTAAGATCCCCTTCAGTTTCTTTTTTACCTTTACGTTTAAAGAAGATGCGCCAAAGGCACGAGTTGCTACTTCGGTCATGAGAGCGTTTCTGCTGATTTTTTTTGCGAAGGTTACCCTTCTTCTTTTGGTATTTGCGGAGACGTTTTGTTTTGGCATTGTTTAAAATATGTGGCATACGTTTGTTGTTTTTATGGTTTGTTGTTTTGATTGAAATCGTTTTGTTGAATCTTTCTTTTTATATATGTGTGGTTTCTATTTCGAACGAACTGGTCTTACACAGGCGTAATTTGCAAAGTAGTTGCGACTTAGGAACTACAAAATTGGATTCTACTCTTACTACGAGGGAACTATACCAGTATAGGTTTTCTATGATACACTGTACTATGGTGTTACCTTTAAGTAAGTTTTCTTTGTAATTCTCTACTATAATAATATAATCTGCTGGAATTTTTATTCTTACTGGTAGTGGAATTTCGTATACTCCTGATGAAAATGCTATGGGCTTTGGCGTGCGTACTGTCAGGAAATAACCCTCTGAGTCGTAGTCTATAAAATCTGATGTATTTGACATTTCTAAATGAACAACTGGTCTCATTTTTTTGTTAAAAAAGTTTTACTATATATAGGATTCTAAATGTTTGTATAAAAGGATGCCAACTAAACGCCGAAGATTCGATTGGGAATGTCATTTCAAAGAAAATGACACCGTTATATACCAGAGCAGTGGAAAATATTACATAGGAAAAGTTGTTGGGGTAAAACTACGACAATTTGGCAATAACTACAATAGAATTATTGTATTAATCCAACCAAACTATGTCAGCTCTTCTGCCTTTGGCCATATTTATAATCGTTCAGGATCATACAGTCAATTTTATTTGCTGCCTATGACAGGTGTAAACGGAAAAATATTTACAGAACCAAAACACGATGATCGAGTATGGACATTAACGGAAAATAGTCCTATGTTTAAGTGGAGAAGCAACATAAAGAAATACCAGGAAATATGGTTTCGAAGTGGATACGAGAAACGCCACCGTCTTAAGTGTGTAGTGGTAGATGTTCAAGAAGATACCATTAGTATTCAACCAAAGTTTTCAAAGTTGATTTCTGTTGTAAACAAAAAAAGCGAACAGATACAACCAGTTATAACCGCGACATCTTCGCCCCCTTCTACAATAATTCATTTTGATGTGACATTTGATACGAATTATGCTATACAAACAAGCATGTGCAGCAGTATGGATCAAAAGAATAAATATTTGGGTGCATGGTGTGAATTGAAAAGTAGACAAAACGTTGAGTATGGGATAAATTCAGGATTTATTGTTGACGTTGACTACGGTGTTTCGGATGGTAAAGACCTATATTGTTATGTCGAAGATTCAGGTGCCTCTGAATTTGTACCACACCATCGCTTTGATTCACATATGACATATGTCCAGTGGGTGACTGAGGACGATATAACCATTTTAGGGCTTCCTAAAAATAAAATGAGTCAGAGAAAAGACGTTGAAATAGACAACCGAGTTTTAAAGATAAAATATAAGCATGGTTTGGTGGCACGGGATGTAGAAAACCTCGAAAAACTGAAGGAAAATGATCTTGAGCTAATGTTTTATTACATCCTTCGTCATGCAAAATCGGCTGGAGATAATTATATAATGTATGCAATAGCATATTCATTATGGTGCAACAATTCTTACAGAATACGTCCCATGTACTCGCACTACAGGGATGATTATGAATTTACCGGGTTGAAACGTATCTTACTAGCTCAGCAGGATTATTTTCAACAGTCGAACATTAATAATAGTGTTCAGTTACAAAAAATACAACAACGGTTAAATAACTTACTACAGCCTTGTAGAACGCATATGTCCCAGGTTTTGGAAGCTGAAGAAAGTTATAGGAACGTACCAATGTTTAAATTTACACCTTTAAGCATAAGAAAGACCGGGGTGGAAAATGAATTTTTTGAACTAGAAATTGATGTATCTATAAACAACATCCACACGTTGGATATGGTCACTTATCCCGGAACTTCCATAAGTTTTAATGCTACTGCTTTGCGCCCTATAATGCAAAGACTTTTGAATGTACGCTACAACAGGAGTGAAACACATACAGACATTTTCGATATGCCATTTTATGGTAGAAGGAATGTATCGATAATGAAAAGAGAACAGTTAAATTACATGGCGTTGAATAAAATTACATCATTGAATAAATACCAAAGTTGGTTGGTAACAAGAATGGTGAATGAGGAAAATTCAGAGAAGTCGTTATCACACATATTTACAAAGCGACTAACAGATGATTTACAATACAATATGATTGCAGGGTTTCAGGAAAGGGAAAATACAACAAGTAACGGTGGTATATTAGCTTTAAATGTTGGATGGGGTAAAACAATTATAATGCTTGAATTAATTATGAGACAAGGTGGATCTACTCTAGTTTGTGCACCGTTGACGTTAATTGACCAGTGGAAAACAGAGATAAAAAAGTTTGCTCCAACTTTAACAGTTTGTGAATATTATGGTAGACAACGGAAACAAGATGCGGATGTTGTATTTACTACTTACGGAACATTACGTCAGGTAATATCTGAATTAAAAGAGTTTGATCGAGTAGTTTTTGATGAATCGCATCTCATTAAAAATGCGTTTAGCCAACGAGCCGTTGCATGCTTTAATGTAAAGGCAAAAAAACGGTGGTGTGTATCTGCAACACCTTACAACGATAACAACCAACAGTTCCAGACCCAGCTACGAATGTTGAATATCAAACCATTTGAAATGAATTTACATTTATTGAATAATTCTCCAATTTTTTTACCAATGTTTAAACGTATAATGTTTTCTTTGGACGAGAAAAAATTAAAGCGTATAGGCATTGTACCCATTCAAACTAAGGTAAAACAGACCAAAATTGTACATGTTGATGCAGATAATAATTTAAAGCTATTGTTGGAAGCAATTAAAAATAATGTGGAAGCAAATTCATCCTTTATTTCGGTCTTAAAACCCTCTGCTACACGATCTCAAATTGCATGTACAGATCCATCTTTGTTCCCACTGTCTGCCTTTTCAAAGCGGTCAGTGAATGATAATCAAGAAGTTACAAGAGAACAGCTTATTCAATCGTTGGATAATAGAAGTAACATATCAAAGGAATACAAAAAGTCATTTATTGAAAAGATAAGAACAGAAAATGATGGTACTTGTTGCATATGTTTGTGTGAATACGAAGAACCGACCATCACGCCCTGCCTTCACATTTACTGCAATAATTGCATAAAAGAATCGCTAAAAAGAACGAGTAGATGTCCACAATGCAGACAGGAAATTACTGTAGGGTCACTGAAGAAGATGGTTACGACTCATGTAGAAGACAAGTCTGTAGGTAATATTCATCATTTTACTGATGTTTTGGGTGATAGTTGGACCGTCCCGATAGAGGTAAAGAAAGCATACAATCAAGCAAAGGAAAAAATTCCAAAAAAGTTTGAGTACATTAAAAAGTTTGTCACCGAAACAGACCAATCATGCGTTATATTTTCACAGTATTCGCTTCCATTGGAGCGTCTAAAGAAATATCTGGACAGAGAAAATATAAAAAACGGATTGATAAGTGGTAAAACAAGTAGAAAAAAACGTGGTACATTGATACAAGATTTTGCTAATGGAACATTAAAGACATTTTTATTAAGTACCAAAACTGCCGCGGTGGGGATTAATCTACAGAAAGGCAGCACTATTATTTTTCTGGAACCAGTGATATCTTTGGCGGATCACACACAATCAATAGGTAGATTGTATAGAATAGGCCAGGAAGATGATATTGATGTGATTCAACTGTCTACAAAGGGTACTTATGAAGAAACTATGTGTAAAGAGTTGAAGTATTACAAGAGGGAACAAAAGGAGATTAATAGAACGTGCAAAGGAAGAGAAAAAATACAGAAGCAATCTCAATTAAAACGCAAAATATTTCAACATATACTTAGTTAATTCTTTTACGTTTATTATTACTTTCTTCCTTAGGAATTTCCAAAACACTCCGTAAGAAGGCTGTGAAGCTTTTAAGATCACCCTTTTCCCACAAACTTACATATTTTGTCGTAACACGTTCAGAAAATTCACATATTCTGTCAAACGCAAAATCTTTCTCGCGGTATGAAGAATACAAACCACATGCGTATTTAATAAGTTTGTTACAACGTTCACTGTTGTAATAACTGCCCAGTACAAGTGCCGAATAGAGCACACTGTTGCAAAAGTGTTGAAGGGTGGAACAATTAAGTCTGTCTGTGTTGTCGTATATGACTACTGCGTATGCAATCACTTTTTTCTGGGATGAAAAACGCTTGTAAAGCTCTGCAAATTTACTGCTTCTTTCTTTCCAACCATCCTCGTCATAATACAATGAATTATATGGTTGTATCGGTGCATATTGAACAGTGGATTCAACACCCTGTTCAAATAAATTCATGTATGTTTCGGCATCTAATACTCCCAATGAATGTAAGCATCGAAGACAGGTGTAACGTTTGTTGGTAGTTATTTCGAGACACCCTAAAAGGCATTTGGCTACCTTCTCAGTAATTTTCTCATGTTTGATGAGCGTATCGTAATCCCATTTAATACACGGTTTTCCATTGGAAAGTTTTACTCCATTTTTCTTATTCAATGGATTCAAGCGTCTGTCAATTAACACTAGTGCATCTTCAATGGTTTCGCCAGGCGCCACCGGTGTTTGAAAAATTAGCTCATATAAGATAGTGCCAATTGACCACACGTCCATCTTTTCAGTATAGTGTAAATTAGCTTTCCGCTGGTGCGTTTTCTGGTGTCTAAGGAGTTCTGGACTTCTGTACCAGCGAGTAACGATATAACCAGTGCCATATTCAACATCATCGTCGTGGAATTGGCGGCTCAATCCAAAATCACAATAAAAAACTTTAGATTGTTTTAAATCAACCAATATATTTTCAGGTTTGATATCACGGTGGAAAAGACGATGTTTACGCATCTCAAATAATCCATTAAACAATTGAATTGCGTAGTTCTCAATGGTCTTAGCACTGACGTCTTTAAAAGAAATACTTTTCAAGTTTCCATCTGCTCGGTCCATGAAGATATGCATTTTTTTATATCGACTCAAGTATTTGATCCTCTTCAATGCAACGTATGCTTTGGATTTAACAATAGACAACTGTCGTAATGCATGTATTTCTCTCATACACGATTGCAACTTGTCCCAACTGTCCATTATCATAATTTTCACCGCCTGATCTTTTTTGTAACTGAAAACTGTTCCATACGCGCCATGGCCTAATCTTTCGGGTCTTTCAAAAGATGGATTATACATGATGAATCGTTTGGTTGAAGTTGTTTAGCAGTTGTTGACTATTTATAAGAATGTTCTCAAGTTTTTGATTTTTTTTGTGCACACATGTATGTTACACTTTATTACACTTTGTTACACTTTGAATTGTATTATCATAGTATTATTTTTTTGGGTTAGAAATTTGATGTTCTTTAGCTCGTATTTCAAGTAAGTTTTTTATACTTTTTCTGAAATATATAATAGTGGATTTCGGTTTAGACCGAAGAGATAACACTATTACGTACTATTACTATGCTTTAAATGGAAAATGGACTCAGCCTCTCTCCTTACAAGTAAAAAAAGTTACTTAAAAGACAGTAAAAGGTAAAAAAATATTATTTTGTAAAGTATAGTCTAATTTTATAAAAATGTAAGACCATTTGAAAATGTTCTGATTTACCATAGACATAACGCTAAGAACCCCCTAAGCTATTCATGGTTCCCATAACACCTATCAAAACAAATCCAAACAATCAAACAGTATAGTATGTAGGAATCGAACCGTACACTAAGGCCTATCAGGCTACTACTTAAGCTACAGAAGATATCATTTATAGAATTCATAGCATTCATTGTTGTTTTACATATAGCGAATGCATATACTATTTACAATACTTCCGTAGCTTAATTAGGGGGTAGTGAAAAATGTAAAAGTTTTGTATATATATAGATTAAAAAATAGCATGGTAATACAATAATAATATAGGAATAGCACTGAAAACCTATATATAAACTTACTTAAAAGTAGTGAGAACATCAAATTGTTACTAAAAAAAATAATTAAAATATATAAAGACTGTATCACATAAGAAATACGAGTGCATCGTTCAAAGTTGTCAAAGATTTCAAACAAACAAAACAACAAAACAAAGAACAATTCTTCAACCAAACGATGAATTTTCAAGTAGGAAGTAAAAAAGCAACGTTCCGGTTTTCCGGTGTCCGTCCAAAAGATTATCATTTTCATATGTTAATGTCGAATAATGTATCATCTGATAATGTGCTATCCTTTGATAGTGCAATGGAGGAAGACATTTTGTTAACATTGTATTGGTTTGATTTGCAACGTGGAAGAGGTCCAATAAACGCTAAGTATAAAATTGAAAGCGATAAACTAAAACTGTTTATCGACAAGGACGATTTACGATACATGATTTCATTCGTGGCGTTGAAAAAGTCTCGTATCATGAGGCCAAAAAGGACATTGTATGTTGAGACAGAATTCCCTTGTTTGTTACATGGTCTAGTATGCGGAAAGAATGATCTCTTTCTGTTGTGTTATCACAGATTTTGTAATTTGTTTTACTTAAGATACTTCAGAAGGTTTCAAAATCAAACAAGGAGCATGGAAAAGCTTGAAGGAATTGAGAATTTCAACCCTTTATACAACTACTTTCAATGTATGCTACGGTTCTTTGGAGATTTGTTACACCGTCACCAGGTTGAAGAGAATGAGTTTCTATTGGATTTAGACTCACCACTTACAAAGTCGATTGCCACCTTGTGTTATTGCTTAAATGTTAGCACTCAATACAATCAACAAAAAAACAGCATATCGATGGTGGGATTAAAGAAATACAGAAGTTTCTATACGGCAGCTGGGTTGTCCTTGGATACAGAGTGCTCCAACTTTACATGCAGATGGGACCAGGTTTTAAAACTATACGAACTGTGTTTTGCTCAAAAAAATGTCTACGGGTTGGAAGTATTCAAGAACACACATTTTACGAACCAACTAGACAACACTAATAATACTGATGGTCGTAAAAAAAGTATGGTTGTTGCCTCGTGGAATTTCGGAGTAGCTCCTCTCGAAGAAACGGACACAGGGCGGTACAGGACACGCATTCTTCAACAGCAGTATCAGTACATGAAGGTTAAAATGGAAAGTTATGCTATGGAACAAGATCATTACGACATACCACTTGAAACAAAAAAACTGAAGGTGTTGTTGCTTGTATTGGACTCACTATTTTTATCAAAAATGAGCGACAGTCATCTGTACAAGAGAAAGACAAAATTATTTCATATATTGAAAAGCATCGTCAGTGCAAAGAGAATAAGAAATATGCCTTTGTTTGTCCCAACACTGCCAGAGGAGGAGCACAATCGCGTGGAAGATTCAAATGGAGGGTTGAATGAATATTTTAGTAATAGTAATTGGGTATTTCCATTATATGCTGCAAAAAAAATGTGGGTACTAGATAGTCAGGAATGGAAAAAAATACTAGAGAAGAAACTTAAATCAAATAAACATAAGATATAATTAAATAATCTATTCACTGGTCTCACTAGATTCTTCTAGATTGCCCATTGGGAACTTGTATTCTACCAAAAGCTCTGCTACAAGCTTCAACTCTTCCGATTTAGATGGCTGATTGGATTGGAACTTAACACTCAAGTTATCAAACTCCGTATATGGAATTTGCGAAATGATATTTTCGTACAATTGTGAAATTACATTATTCACAATGTCCTTTTGGATCTTTACGTAACTGCCTTCACGTGCGCTCTCTTGATCCAAAGACATTCCGAGCATCTCCCAGTTCCTATTAATTACCTTCAACAGTATGTGATTACGGTCCACGTAAAAATAATCCTTGTTTGGAAAGCTTACAATGTTACTCCAGAGGTTCTCTAAAGTGTAACCCCCATATTGGTCAATGAACCTACTATTCAATAGGTTACTAGGGACATATACATCAGTGTCCATTCTAGCTTTTTCATAGGGCAATACATTGGCAAGATTCTCGTATCCATCCATGGAGGATTGGTGGACTGTACCCATGTCTGTTTTTGTTGGTGTGTACAAATGACCAACATTGTTAACAATCTGAGGATTATTCTTGTACAAGTTCATGCTCAAAGTTACACTGTCATCGACGTTGGAGAAGACAGATTTTAGTTTAATATTGGTTACAATACCTTTACTAAGATCCAATTTGCTCATAGCATTTTTTGATTCTTCGTCCAATTTCTCAATATCGTACTGGGGTTTAAAGAGGTCTGCTCCGTTTGTAATGGCTACAGTAGCTCCATGCTTCAACTCATCGCTATTTCCATTCCACGAAACTACTACACGTCTACTATGAGTGTTGCCAATAGACGAGTCTTCAGCAGATACTCCTGTTTCTGCGGTCAAGTCTTTTGTTTCCAACAAAGGGGTTTCAATTTGTTCTGATACTTCGGTCTTGTTTACTTTACTCATATTATTTGTTATAACATTTTTGCTACGAATATATAATCTATATTAACTGATTGACTTGACCCGTTGGAGTATAAATATTGTAATAAATCTTGTAAATGGCAAATGCGTTCAAAACTGAAACAATTAATTTTGAACCTTCTGAAGAAGCAGAAGATGCTGAAGGAATTTTGAGTTTGGGCAAAACCTACGATAAATTACCGGCTGCTAACCTAACACCTACTAAAAGGAAAAAGGAAGTGAAGCAGTCGCTTCCACCATGGATGGTCCAGCCAGATGAAAAAACGTTGAATTGGGAACATAAACGCGAAAAAAAGTTGTTAGATCTGAGGAGTCATCCAGTGTATCAATTTGTTATGTTAGTGACTAGCTTTACCAATGAACGAATGGATCGCTATTGGGTAGCAACTTCAGAGAAGCAGGCGGAACACTTACGACCCGGTGTTCAGACTGTTGGGAATTTAGGATCTGGTCTAAACAATCCTAAATTTAATAGGCTCGGTGGAAAAGGAAGTATAAATGAAGCACAAAAACAATTTCATTCTTACTACATAGATACACCATGGATTGAAGGTCTTATATATTTAAGTCCGGCCATTTATGGACATCTAGAAGAAGCTTACGTGGCAATAACACAAAAACATATTCACTTGTCTCAAGTTCCATTGAACAAGTTTACAGATACCCCACGCATTCGCACCATGTTTGCTAAATTGGTAGCGCTGTTAATTAGAAGCTCAGACTTCATTTCTCAGAAGAGGTATAATTTAGATTCGACATATGGTAGGTTGAACATGGAAAAAAGACGCCTGATGCACTATTGGACATTTGTGAAGTATATAGACAACACGTTGTACTATTTTCATGAGAGTGGAAAGCGTATGGATTACAAAGTAAATCCACTTAACAATCCGATGCAAATACATGATGTGTGTGGAAGAGAAGTAGGAATATTTAAATTGAGTTTGTCGTTGGATTCTAATATAGGTACATAATTATAACTTATTCATTTAACAACTCTGTTAACAAATCCCTAGGAAGTGCTAAATTATCACCCGCACTGATATATTTCTTACTGAAAACCTTTTTCCAGTGTTCCTTCACCAATTTAGAAAGTAATTCTTCTGTGGCTGGTAACTTGACGATATTTTTCTTCAAATGACTGTGGACTTCTTTTTCTTCTGGAATTAAGGTTGCCTCAGGCGTTAGAAATAAAACAAGTTTCGGACGAAGCTTCTCCACCATATGAGGCGTATTAGAAAAATAACCATTCTCCATCCTGTACGAAACAGTTTTCTCTTCTCCTAACCACGATTTGAAATTTTCAACAGGTTTTCTAAGTGTGAAGGTATTCACGATATTTTTACCTGCCCATTTACAGTTAACATAAGCGCGTTTCCTCTGTTCTTCGTTGAAATTGTTTATGTCTAGATAAGCATCTGTTGACATTAAATCAGACGCAAATTCCTTACCGCGGCCTTTGATTCTCACATAGCCCATTAGCGGACTAATATGGATCAAGCATTTTTGGCCTACATCACTTTTCAACGCATGATTGTAAAACAAAAATGAAGCATTAGATTTGTAAAACAAGTTGTACCTGTCTGATGAAACCCTTTCCAAACCACCTATTTCATTTTCAATTTCTCTGATGTATTCATCGGTATGATCTTTAATTATCTTTCCGTCAAATTTCAACGTATGCAACTCGCTGTAAACGTCTTTAAGAGAACTGTTGCCGTTGAACCAATGATCTAAAGCAGCATTTGCAACATTATCTTCAGATGTGTCAATAATAGCATATTCGTCTTCCTTATAACCACCAATCTCGTCAAAACTATGTGTCGTATAGTAGGCTACTGATGATCCGTAGCTGCTAATGTCAAAGGTAGTACTGGCTATTTTAGCTTTTGTATTTTCACCAGTTGCTTTGTATAAATTCCTAGTCTTCATTAGTTGGGGATGTAACCAGAATTTGTCTGTTTTATTCAACCTGTAATCACGACTTAGTTCAATTACAAACCCTTTGAATATGTCAAACCCTTTCGTGAAGGATTGCTCTAAATCCAAACCAAAATTGCTCAAAATCTTCACACGTATGACGTCTTTATTGTCGATCAAACTTTGGAACTTCTGTAAATGTTCATTCAACTTTGTTGGTATACCATCCGGGTAACGTTGCTCCAGTAGTGTAATATCCATTTATTCATATTCAGTAACCCTTTATAGTAATTTTTCATAAATGTGAAGAATCTAACAGTTCTTTTAATAAATATTCTGTTATATCTCTTCTATATTGTGCTATTTCGGGACTTTTCCCCTGTATCTTAGTTGTGATATAATCACCTGATTCAAGTAGACTTTCTCTTACTTGTTCATCGCTATATCCCTTTATATATAATGGAGCTGTTATATTAAACATGTTCATCTCCCATTCTGTTTTAAAACAATCAATAGTTTGATTACAAATATACTCGTGTACTTTTATAAATTTAAATATAGATTTTGTACTAGCAGTTGGATTCTTCTCCTTTACTTTCTGTAAAAAAAGTTTCATCGTTGGAACCTTTTCTATAAAGAGTGGGGCACTGATGCCTATTTCACCCATAAGTATGTATTGATTTAATTTTTTTTTCTATATATAGACATTCCTTTTTATTCAAATATGAGTTTTATAAACAAAAGTAGCAAGAGTTCTATTATGCAGGAAGAAACTGCTCAAACAGTACGTAAAAAAAGCAGAGTACAAATGAAAATAGACGTTGTACCAATTCCAACTGGTGCCTCGGTTGCTCCTAATGTGGAAAAACGCGATGCACAACAAAGGAGTATAAATCAAATAATGACAAGAGGACAAGATTTATTTGAAGAAAATTCCACAATAGTGACTGAACAAGGGTCAAATCGTTTGTATCAGACCGCTGATTTATACTCAGAATCGTTATCACTTGAAGAACTCATCCCAATGCTTACAAAATCACATTTGACACTTAAATTGAACGCTATTCGATCTGGTAAACAGTCTTCAAGCACATGTATGGAGTTGAAAAGTGGAGTACTAGCGGATATAATACAAAAGACTTCAGCTGATGAACGTAACGAGAAGACCTGTAGTGTATCACTTCAAACAAGTAAAGAAAGGGGTTCTATGTTTGTTGGAGTCAAAATGAAGAGCGGTAAACACTTTATTCAAAAGTTGGATTATGAAATTCACAGGGAACAAGATGAACAATTTCATGTTGCTGATTAAACAATATTTTATTTATTTTAAAGCAGTTGTTTCGGAACTAGTTTTTTTCTTTTTAGCCTCTCCTCCTTTTTTACCCTCGCTTGCCTTTCTTTTACTGTTATTATTTGCCCCACCTCCACTCTGCATTTGTACCTCAGGAGTCGGAGGTCTTTCGAATAACAATTCATCTATAGGAGGACCTTTCGCTAGAAATTTCGGATTTAAATCTTCCTTTGGCAAACTTACGTTAGCTATAGCATATCTAGCATACGTTTTGTATGAGATCACTCCCTGTTCGTACAACGTACGAAGTGTATCATTAGATACAAAAGGCGTGACAGGGAAGAAGACTTGAACACTGTGATTCAACTTTGCCAGGTGTACATCCTTTTCCTTACTAAAATCTATACCCTTTTTTATCTCGTTTGCGTGTATAACGTTATATAGATGGCTTAGAACATTACCCAATTTTTTCTTCCAAAACAGTACAGTAGCCTGAAATACTTCATGTTGTCCCTCCGTGTCGCTCTTACTTCCCAATCCACCGCCGCCCTCCGCCATAATCATGGACCTAGGTACCCCCATCGTTGAACACACATCTTCAATTATGGTTTTATGTATGCCACCGTAGTCACCACGTCCCGTATTTTGTGGCCCACTAACAAGATGCTGTCCGTTTGGTAAGGGTACTACATGTTCTAACTGCTTCTCTGCTTTCTTTGCATGGTTCTTTCCTAGAAATTTATCGTATAGATCCATTTGTTGGTTCAATATACTAACATTGAGTTGATTACGTTGAAACTTCATTTCTTCCGTAATTTTACTTGTGTTAGAGTCCGCGTAGAAATCGTAATCTACACCTTCGCGTTTTTCACCGTTGTTGCTCTCTTGTATTTCCGTAAATACTGTATTTTCTGCCCTCTTAATCTCCATGGCTACCGCTGTCTCACGTAATCTCTTTAAAAATAATAGACGTGGAATAACTTTGTGTACTACAGATGTAAAACTACCAGTTGGAGTCATTCTAAAACCAAAGGCATCAAACACCATGCAGTTTGGTATTTCGTCTTCTACCGACGACACGTTCATCACGCGATATCTAAAACGACTGGGCTCGACAGTGACTTCCAAATGATAGCTACCTAAATTCATGATTTCCGGCAGTTTATTTTGTACATTTACTACTGCCAATCCATAGCACAGTACACTATCCAATAGATCTTTAGTAAAAGGTATCCAAACATCTTCAATCTCTGTTTGTAATTTGGCATTAACTTCCATCTTGTTATCTTTACACCCACCTTTACAAAAGGATATTCCATTGTTGAGTAATTGACTAGCAATTAAATGTGAACACATATGGAGGATAGGATCTTGCACATAACAGTCGTACAAGAAAGTCATCAATTCCAACGGTACTTTAAAACTACGATTCATTATATAAAAGGAAAGTGTTATTTATATATAGTCCAAATGAAAAGAAAACGCGAACCAATAAAAAAGGAAACACGATCACGTCCATTTAAAACAAGAGTGGAAATATTAAACGAATGTTTAAGTTTAACATTAAAATACAACACTGAATTTGGATTTTCTCCAACAGATTTAAGTTTATATCGATATGCTGAAAATATGAAGTCTTTATCTGACTTATCTTTATTTGTTAAAAAGATGGAAGAGTCGATAGCCAGTAGACAAGAACTATCAAGTATATAAATAATATATTGTAAAACAAAATGAGTTGTAATGTAGATTTATTACACATTGGCATATGGACCTTCTACAGCGGTGCCAGCCTTTTATTGGCATCTGTAATTTCTTACAGTCAATTATCTCCACTGGAGGCAGATGCTTTGTTGAAGGAACGGAACAACATAAGACAAGCTAGCATGGCTAAACAAACTTCAGACTCGTCGGTAGCGACTGCTGTGAAGAGGAAAATGAACTTTTTAGTTTAAGTTCTTTTTTTTGGTCCTCACTAAGAATTACTTCGACTGGATGTTCTTCCAAATACTTATTACCTATCATAAAAAGCGACCCCTCTTTTTGATTGTAAAGCCAGGTATGAAGCAAACCCACCTGTACTATCTTACCCTTCACAGCATCCGTCAATTTTACCTCGTCTGCCCCCATCACATGCGTCGCGTCAAAAATAGCCCCGGATAAAATTTTGGAAAATACTGGACGAAGCGCGAACCCTATTCCTAATCCCAAACCAGATACTAAATACAGTGCCACTGCTTTGCCGAAGATATAATAAAATGATCCAATAATCGCAACGGAAAAGAATACTAGGTAGAATAATTGTAGTCTAAAATTGTGTCTACGACCACATAAACGAAGTATACCTGTTAAAAACAGTAGGGATGGGATCAAAATACCCAGTCCTAATAATACGTTGGACAACTCCATTATTCAGGTATTGCGTGAGTATAAGTATGAAAAAATAATAGATAAATGAAGAAAAGCGATGAGAGACTGCACGTTGCATATGTTCCTAGGTTGATAACGAAAAGAAAGGAAAAAGTGATACGTCAGTATCTGGAGAGGTTTTACAGTCCATATATTTTTATATTATGGGTATTAGTAGCCTTTGATATCAACGATTGTGGACATATGGTGTACATTGTACCACTGCTGACATTTGTAAGTGCGTCACATTCAACGTATAATAAATATGCATTGTATTATAAAGATTTAGTATATGTTATGCAAAACGAGAACATAGAAGTAGATGTGTTCACAAAATGTCAGTATATTATTTTTGAAATGGTGATTCAATTCTTTACATGTTTTACCGCTTTCTTTTGGGTAGATGAAGTACACACTTGCTTATTCGACCTTACTAGAGTTTACCAATCCTATTTGTTCGTCACAGTCATAGTTGTCACATTCATGTTACACGTTGGGCATTATCAGCAGACAAAAAAACTGACAGAGTACTTTGTTCGGACCAGTTACGATCATGTCAATACTAACATAGATCTTTAAATATCATATAAGTCGTAATGTATTTCATGCAATTCCTGATGTCTTTTTATCTTTGGTGGTTTACCCGTCACCAACCCTGGTCTTTCTTTTAGCGGCTTCCCGTATGCTGCTAATTGCGGTATAATACACGCTATATCCTCCAACACTATTTCTTTACTAGGTACTGGGTTTTTGTACTTTGATTTACAATCACATTGCATGCATCCTTTGCTATGTGGCTCAGGCATATTAATGTACTCCTGAGGATTCCAGGTCATGTACCTGCCTAAGTGACTAAACTCTCCAATATTTTTACGCTCTGTTTGACCACAACAAGTCCATCTCCTTTTTACGTAATCCCATGATCCAGGATGGTACACGCATTTCCATGATCCAACATTTTCCATTTCTGTAAAATAACGCTCGCAAATCTTACATTGGTGTACTTGAAGAAACACTTTCGTTACTGCTCGTACCTGAGCGTTCGAAGAGTATAATCCCCCTTGTAAGTCTGACATTTTAAAAACAAAATACACCTTATTTATACTTTCCACCGATTGTTCAACATTTCCACAGCATGACTTATTTGACAAGCTTCTATCTCACTCGTTGAATCGTACTGCACTGGCTTCCATCGGTGAATATCAATCGCTTTTATCGTTACATTTGCGGATCTCTTTTTCTTTTGTAACACGCCCGCATATTCTTCGGTGCAAAGTATGTAATCGTCACCAGCATACACAATTTCAGCATTTCCAAATGCTTTGTGGTTCTCACATAGCATAAATATGTGGTCGTTGTAAGATGTGTTGGATATTTCGCTTCTTATGTACTGAAAAGAAAAAATGACATCGTTGGACGTAGCTTCACAACTGTAATCCATTTGCCATGCCATATTTTGCTTTTTCTCTTTTATATCTTCCTGACCAAATTCCAATGAAGTCAATTTTATAGATGGTGGACGGGAGAAGTGTCCTTTGTGTGGCGTGTAATATACAAACAAATCGCCGTCTTCTGCCACATCTTTGACAAATATAAAGGCAATCACCGCAAATACCACCGCTACCATGACATAATGATACTTATTGTTGGATATGCGTTTTCCTCGTATGGTGTCCATAAAGCTGTTGGACTTCTTCTTACAAGAGGAACAACAAGACCAATTTTTCATTTGGTAGCAAAGGAACTTCATTTATACTTCGAAGAATGAAAATCTAGTATATATTAATATATGATTTAGTATAATAATGTCAAAAACATACAAAGAATTGGACTTCTACCAGAGGAAAATTATAGACGCCTATGGTGTGGATGATGTGTATGTTGGTTTTACACGACAAAGTGAAACCTATGAGACTGATCCAACCTTTGACAAAACCGATCCCTACGCACGAATGCAAATACGTGATCGTGACACTGGACAAGTCCGTTACCGCGACACTGGTGAACTAGTACCTAAAGCAAATACAGCAAATAAAGCAAAAGGAAATGTAGATTTAAAAGGCGCTATGAACGCTTATTGGGCAAGCATAAACAAGGCTACACTCCATGAGTTCAAACCGCCAGTAACTCCTCATTTGTTTGATAAAAAACCACCTAACGCTCCAGATACATATCCATTTTTGTTAAAAAAAGCTTCCTACAATGCAAACGATCAGAAGGACATCAATTATATGCATAAGTTGATTAAAGCGCTGCATCGAAAAGACCCATCGATCGGCGCATCCTTAATGAGTGAAATAGCAAACAACGAAATACTTCGAAGAGAGGATCCAAACAATATGATCAACCGTAAAAAGACAGCAGCTTTGGTGGCTTCCGACCTTAAACGCTTAATGAGTAGGTTGAAACGAAAAATAACTTATGCTGTGCCCGTAGAACAACCGTCTATTTACATTGATACCAGAAAAAGTACATTTGAGACCGGTGACTATAATGTTGCAAATTTTATCACACCAACAGCATCCTTTTCGATTAATCTAGCCAATGATAACCATCCAGGTACGAGGCTACAACGGTACCATGACTCCGTATATTCTAGAGCACGTGGTATGCTGAGAAAGATTGGCAATAAGCAGGAAGCAATCAACCAATATCGCATGCGGCACATGAAGCGTGAATGGGACCATTACGCTGCCATGTTCACGATGGATTTTACAAGGATGCCTCCAGGCTATGACCCTTTGCCACCTACGAATTGTTGGATTTCAAAAACAAATTTAAAGTTTTTAAAACTGGATAGATGTTACCACCAGGATTTGCTCTCACGACCATGGAGGACCGAAGATTACGTCTATTTTGATCCAACACTTATTGATGATGAAGCTGGGTACGAAGCGTGGAAGGTGTGGGCAGAAAAAGAGAAGCATCAGTATGCCAAATTGTGTGCGGAGGAGTTTGAAAAACCATCGGATTGGAAGGTACAGGAAGCTGGGGATCAAAACGCAAAGGACGCTAGTGGTCAATCATTAAATATTTGGCGAAAGATGCTCAACGGAAAGCAGTTGAAGCCATATTCCTTGAAGAAGCTTCAATTGTTTAGTAGAAATGAGAGAAATAAGATTCGTAAACAAATGCTTCCAAACGCACCGTGTAAAACGGAGAAAGAAATAGCACAAGAGAAGGCAGATGCTAAGGTAAATCAACAAATAGCAGCACAACAAGCGGCAGCAGTAGCCCGACAACGAGCAGATGAACTAGCAAGACAAGCAGCAGCAGCAAGAGCAGCAGCTGACGCTCAAGCAGCCCTTGAATTAGATCAAAAAGCTCAACGGGCTTCAGTCGAAGCATATATTTTAGGGATTAAAGCTGAGGCTAACCTGGAGAAATTTGATTCAAAATATGCAATACCCAATAACCCACCCATGGATAAATTAGATGCAACTGAAAAAACACAATTAGAAAAAGATATACAGGATGCTAAAGATAAAAGAAGGGTGGAATTGGAGCTGGAGAGAAATGATCAAATTCAAGCAGTTGAAGCCTATCTTAAAAGTATCAAAGCTGTGCCCGACTTACAAGCTCTAAGTGCTTTAACAGACCCACCTACAGATCAATTGCTTTCAACTGATCAACCACAAGTGCAAAATGATATAAACAAGGCTAAAGAGGAAAGAAAAAAAGAGCTTGAGTTAAGAGCACAACAAGAAGCAGAAGCAGCACAACAGCAACAACAAGCACAACAACAAGCACAACAAGCACCAGCGAAGGAGCCATTTGTGTTTGCGAAAGTTACACAATTGGGAAACAAGAGGAATACGTATAAGGGTAAAGCACGAACAGGATTTACTGTTGAAATAGACAATATTTACTCCACGGGTACATCTGACGACAAGAAAACGAAATATTTAGCGGCATCCATTGTCAAATCAATCATTAATTCATACAGAGATAGTACCCCAATTAGGTATATTATTTTAAGTCCTTATTTGCAGAGAGACGATGGGAAAGAGGATACTATACCTGAGAATCAGAGACAAAAGAACATTAAGTTAGGTGAATATTACAAAGAGAAATGGGGGATGCATTATGTTCAAGTAAGTGATTGGGCAAAAGAACGTGGTATTTCTGACGAACCTGGTTACAAACTTTCAGGTGGTCTCGGAATTAAAGCAGGACCAACTTACATGATCGGCGCGGTAGAGGAGATGTTGGAACAAGACATATTTAAAAAAGCATGTGGCATTGGTGACACATACCTCAAAACTTATGAGCAAATACAAGGGATAGATTTGACTGTGGACGAATTTAAAGACGTAGTAAAGAAAGCAAAATTAACTCTACCCGACGGTACCCCTGTGAATATTAGTAAAATTACCACCCCAAACGATGTAAAAGCAGCTTTACGTAAGGTTTCAAAAGATGAAAAAAATCTTTTCTACTTCCACCGCGGCGCGGTAGATATCGATACGTGTATCACCGTGGAAAAATGTACCAAAGCGTATAAAGACAGAGAGAAGTTCA